>Ga0307518_10000057_pt1 | contig 75902 bp, 80 predicted proteins | sample 25_EM_MG_FD_203889 | JGI IMG/M metagenome (GOLD analysis project Ga0307518, IMG submission 203889) | Populus trichocarpa ectomycorrhiza microbial communities from riparian zone in the Pacific Northwest, United States - 25_EM | ecosystem: Host-associated > Plants > Roots > Unclassified | place...
TATCGAAATCTCAGCTCAGCTTTCTTGGCAGTGGTAATCGCGTCCTGGAAAGTAGCTCGGAAAATATCCCGGGGTTTTCTGACAATCACCTCAACAAAAGGCCATCATGCATCACGCGGTTATACCAGTATACTGCAGCCGCTGTATACGTATCTGGCATAATCTGCATGACCAACCATCTACGCCAGATTTATCAGCCGAGCGAGGGTGCACAAGATTGGTTTACCAGGCCAGAATACCTTGTCTCTGTCCAATCAGACTCCGCGGTCCTGAGTTCATGTTCATCTCATCCTCTTCATTACCTCTGACCTTTTTCTGACCCTTGCGGGATGATTGGCTAGTGTCTAGGTGCCTCGTTAGCTCCTATTCTTTTCATTAATTTTATATGCACACACCGTGGTGGGTCAGTGGTTTTGCAGCCAGTGTTGATATCCATCAATCGCTGTAATTTTGCGCTGCCCGCTGTAGTTCGTAACGTCCGATTTGCCAATCCATTAGCCTAGTCGAGAGCCATAGCCCAGTGACTGATGATCTTGCACACACACTAAATTGCACTGGACCGGTCCATTTTTCCACCTGTTGTTCTAATGTCCACTGTCAGTTTCTGAAGGGTGATGTCTATGGGACCATCGAGAAACGAGCGCACTTCGCTGTTAGCAAGCCCACCACAGAATTTGAATCCTGTCGGGGAAAGGAAAGTGCAACACTCACTCGAACGCAGCAGCAGTATTTTTTGACAGGAGTTTATTGCTTCCTGTATAATATTGTTCGGTTGTAGCGGTAAGTATAAAATTCTCTCTCAACTTGAATGCGTGTAACTACATACTACATTAGTAACTAAAGTCACGAGGGAAGGAGAAGAACGCGACGCGTCTGTTTATGCTTGTTTACGCGTACGGTCACCCACCGAATGCTTAGGACTTAGCATTGCCTGGATTTGCTTCTGTCAAGGATGGGTATATCTGGTCTTCTAACAGTTCTAAAGCCCATTCAGGTCACCAGGCATCTTTCGGACTTCTCTGGACAGACACTCGCAGTCGATGCGTATGTGTGGTTGCATCGGGGAATCTACACATGTGCCACGGAGCTAGCTACAGGGAAGAGTACAAAAAGGTGAGCATGACATTTATCCTTTCTTCCGTCGGTCTACATTGACGCGGCTCTCTGCTTGAAGGTATGTTGACTACGCGATGCAACGTATCCGCCTCCTGCGCCACCATAATATTCAACCATACGTCGTGTTTGATGGTGGTCCTCTCCCGGCTAAGCAGGGGACTGAAAGCGGACGCAAACAGCGAAGGGAAGAGAATTTTGCAAAGGCCAAGGCCCTGGCGGCAGATGGTAAGCAAAGTCAAGCCAGGGAATTCTACGCCAAGTGCGTCGATGTCACACCTCAAATGGCTTATCAATTCATTAAGGTAACCCTGATGCCCCCGCTTGAAAGGGGTAGACTAGACGTTGACCCGAGTATTCCTCTAGGCACTTCGAGCAGAAGGGATACAATATGTGGTCGCACCTTACGAAGCAGATGCTCAAATGGCCTACTTGGAGCGCATAGGACTTGTGGATGGCATTATCACAGAGGATTCCGACTTACTGGTATTCGGGTGCCGCAACGTTTTGTTCAAATTTGATTTTACCTCGAGCACGGTCACCAGCATAAGCCGAACAGATTTTAGTTCTGTGACCGCGGCTGAAGGAGGAATTTCTCTTGCGGGATGGACGGATGCCCAATTTCGCGCTATGGCGATCCTCAGTGGCTGCGACTACCTCCCTAGCATCCCCGGGGTTGGCCTAAAGACTGCGTGGTCGCTGTTTCGGAAGCACCGTTCTGTCGAGCAAGTCATCCGAGCATTGAGGTTGGATGGAAAGAAATCAGTCCCCAAGGGATACCTCGATGCCTTTCACTTGGCCGAAAAAGTTTTCTTGTATCAACGAGTTTACTGTCCTCTGGCCGAAAAACTCGTCACCCTCACAGAATTACCCACAGAACAAACATATGATGTGGAGATGGAGACATACATTGGCAGGTGTTTGATGATTATTCATTGCCTGGACCATCCGACTCACTGATGGGATCTGGTAGAGACTTGGAACCCTCCTTAGCAAAACCCATTGCACTTGGGGAGGTCGACCCTGTCACACTGTTAGACATTGTTGACACCAACCCTAGCTTTATGCCTCATGCACTCAGGACATTGCCACTTCAATTGAATGATATCAGTCGAAGTCGGCCTGAGATAACGAAGGCCAAAGGGAAGGCCAAAGCGGACTGCAGTAATGGGACTCTTCTCTCCTTCTTTTGTAAGTCTTTTTTACTTTCGACTGTGAGGTGATAAAAGTTGATCGATACTCCGCTCGTGGGTCCAGCCCAAAAACCAGCGTTGAAGTTGTCTCGTAGCAAGTCTATGCCCACTAAGAAAGCCTCGGTCGGAACGAATAGCGGAAAGAGGTCGCTCTCCGATGTTCTGGACGAAGACCTGGCCGTAAAGAGGATGAAGGTGGAGTGCAAGGGTGTAGGTGCAGGTGCCAGCAAACGACCGCGTGATTCGACAAGCTCTAGAATGCCAGACAGGCGCGCATCTACAAGCAGCAGTGTCTCGGATTTTGTCCCAAATCCTCGGTATGTCCTTCATGACCAAGGATCCAGCAAACACACGCTCCCAACGCACGCCAAGGAGAACATCAGTCCCTGTGGTCATTTGGCCTGCGAACCTGATGAAGTTCCAAATCCCGTAAACCAAGAGGAAGGGTACATATCACCGGCGCCATCATACTTCCGTTCAGCGACACCTGACTTATCTTCTCCCGTGCGGCATCCGCATGAGGAATCACGAGGCGTGTATACGACAGGTGACGACTTTGGAGCCGACATCGTTTCGAGCCCTGTAGCAATGCTACGCAAAAAAGGTGCCCCTGGCTTTCTTGATACAGCCTCCGCAAAGGTGCTAGTTCGCAGTACACCATCACCGGTTGGACCGGATGAAATATATGGACCCGATCTTCGAGACTTTCTAAGCATCGCTACTCCAACAAGCCCAGCCAAATCATATGAACGATCGGCCACGTCGACCCCCTCGACCACTGGACTTGTGACTCCAGAAGACTCGATAGCCAATGTATCCACATTCATTGATGAGGTGATGGCGGATGAGGACTTTGGCGTGGAGACACAGCTGTGTGGATCTCCCGCAGAGATCGTCGCAAATGGTTGGTGGAACAAGTGGGCGTTGAAACAAGCACCGAGTACTGTGATGGTGAGTCAGATCCCTTCGAGAAATGCTTTGTCCATTAATTCGGCGTTGTGATCTTTTTCATTGCGTCAGAAACCACCTAACTTAAGGCGGATCGAAAGTACGATCACTCCAACTGGCCGTCAACCTGGTTACCGGTCTGCACGTGCCAAACCAAAACCGTGTGCTCGTCACGGTAGCCACAGCGCCCCGAAAACGTTGAAGCTCCCCCAACAGATGTTTTGGAATTGATAACCCAAGATGGGCATCAAGGTTTGATCGAGTTGTATGGTTGTTGACCTTGAGGAGGTTAACGGAAGTGACTCGACTGAGGTGTATTGCTAGCCAGATTTTGCTGTAGGGGAACGTAAATGACTCATTGCCTCCAGCCGCCGGTGCAATCGCCACATCATATCCGGAGACCTGCATCGCACACATTCATAAAATAGGCATGAGATGACAAACTCGTAACAGCGACACCCAGCCATCACTGGCACATCCGTATCACGGTGTCAATGGTGGGGTTTCGGAATGGCCTGACTAAGAACCAAGATGGACAAACACGCAATTCAGTCGTTTCTGGCATTGGCATCATGCATCCTCCGATAACAAATGTATTTAGTGACAAATTTTCATGCAATATGGTGCAGCTGCTTGGACATACGTGTTGTGGCGAACTGCATCGTTGGACATCGACCGACGCCACGCAAGTGTCGCGGAGTTGTAATTAGCCATTAGGGTCTACGCATCACCAGGGAGTAGATACTTGTCCACGTCCATCGACTACCCTGGGCTACAGCCGCAGCAGGCCGGGAAACGAAATGCGTCTGAACGGCAGTCTTGTAGTAATGGCTGCCAATGGGCGAGTGCGCAGCTCAGGGCATCATGGGGAGATTAGCGTACCGCCTCCCTGATGCAATGGCCCAAGTAAACGTTTGTAGCTGACGCCTGGGTGGGGTTGGTCACCAGTGGGTCTCTGCGGGAGAATGGGCTGATGCTATCTGCTGCGCCTGGGTTCTTTAATTTGGCACTGGAAGGGCTGCCTAACCTGTGGTAATTATTCAAAACAGGGGGGATGGACTTTTACGGTTTGATGGTGTGGTGGCTTTCCTCGTTGCAGGTAGGAAAGGCGCCCCGCCATCCTGACCGTTGGAGCTCATTCCTCTCACACATGTCTTTCTCGCTCGATCATGCGTCCCGTGAGCATGTTTGCTAGCTCTTTTATTCAGCAGTCTTTCGATGCACCGTCTTGCCCACAGCATCTCTACTGTCTTATTGTCGCGGATTTGCACCCTTTTCCACGGTGAAGAATAAGGTAGTTAGCGGCACGCTCTGGTAGGTGCCCAACTACTGTCTAGCTACAATGGCCTTTGGGATGATTTTCTGTCCAGTATTATCCCGCGATCCTCCATGACTGGGAAATCTCCCACCAGAATACACTATATTCCTCCGCATCCTGTCCCCAGAAATCGCTCAACACCGCCCTCCAGTGCTCTTGGGGAAGATTTATCTAGAATTCTGCCAAATTTGCCCTGGACCACCAATTCTCCTCGAGTGCATATCCGCCCTTACACAGATGATGTGGCGCAGCGTGTTTCCCTCCAATCCACCATCACCAGTAACTCAGCCAATATGCAAAGCCCCAGTGGCGACATGCTCCCTCATCACCATCTCATCGTTGGCCCCTCTGTTCACTCCATCGACCAATCGGAGTCCTTGCAGCGATATTCCCCCATTGCCTATATCCCTGCTGGTCTCAGCATGGTCCCCTGTAGAGATTCACTGGGTCTGTATGCAACTCCTGGGCAACCATTATCTGTAGCATCAGAAAGGAGTTCAAGCGCACCGGAAGGTACTTGGGTGAGCATCCAACTTTCTCGCTGTGGACGAATCTGAAGCGAGACGGCAGGCCAACCATTTCCTTTTGTGCCAACTACAGCATAACGCGGTGGAGTCACCGGTCAGTTCATGGGCAGAAAGCTGCCCTGATAACTGCTTCGGTGACTCCAATGCGGAGGAAAGCATGCTGATGTCGCCATTGGTGAATCCAGTCCGGATTCCTTCGTCGGTCAACTCTTCTATGTTTTCCTACACTTCCCCACGTGTGGGACCAGCTTTATTAACCCTCCAGCTGTCCAACAACTTGCTGCGGCCCGTCGAAGACCCAGAAAACGAACAGATAATTCAAAGCCTCCATAATACCGAATTATCTGGGGACGATGACACCGACAGTGCAGGATCTCTCACCCCATCCACCCCTGAATCCCACAAGGACATCATTCTGGACGGTGCAGACCCCGTTAAACAAGGTCACTGTAACAGTGAGATGGTGATTGGGACGAGTCATTCATGTTTAGTCCCAACGCCACAGTCCTCACCCCGGAAGTGTTCGCGCTCCACCCCCACCACATGCAGGTCGAAATCAGGCAAGAAGCTCAGGCCCAAAATGCACGAGTGTCTGGAGTGCGGCAAGAAGTTCCCACGGCCGAGTGGATTATCAACACATATGAATTCACATTCGGGGGAAAAACGTATGAGTCAGCTTACTTTCTGTCGTCTATTCTGATGTTCATTTCAATCAATCGACAGCATTCAAGTGTACGGTTTTGAATTGCGATAGGAGTTTCACAGTTCGTTCAAATGCGAAGCGACATCTCAAGACTCATGGCCTCAACCCAGCTATCTGCGATACGCCGCCCACTTCAGCATACAGTATTGGGTTTGAACAGCCTGTAGTGAATGACGTACACGATTCGGGGATGCAACCATCTCGAGGCTATAGGTGGATTCCGCAGGGCGTTGTACAGCGTGGCGGCGACCCTTTTTGTCTGACGTCACCTCCAAATAGCTTGCCTTTGCCACTGACACTGGCAAAGCCGCCCGCGACGATGTAGAACAACATGCTTGTATTCAGTCCTCAGTAGACAATGGTCACCGGTAATGGCTCCTCCAGGACATTGTCTTCCTCACTGTACCGCTACATTGCGCATTTTGCCTGGTGCAGACACCCATTTGTATTATTGACTTCGTCAAAGAATGTTACAATAGCGTAGATGCAGTATACGGGGACAGAAGCACTGCTATCCGAGGTCATTTGCGATATTCCCTTGGGCCGTACAACATCCGGTTCACTACTCCGATTGGAACATCATGCGGTTCAGGGATGGAATTTGAATCCCCGTGTTGAAAATAAGGACTCGATGCGTTCGATGCAGATAGGTGTGCTTGGGTGTCTAGGTACAGGATCGACTTGAGCCGAGCCCCACCAAAACGCAACAATGAACCCACCAGCAAACGCACAAACGTCCGAAAAAGCCGGGGTTTGTGTAAGTGCCAGAGAAAAATAGGTGAAGTACGTGAGTAGCACAAGCATGACGGAGTACGCTGGCAAGAGGACTGCCCACTCGCTGTTAACCTGTCATAATAGCCTTTTCCAATATACATTGCACTGAAGACGTACCGGTTAGGATACCAAGTTATACCAAGATAGTAAAGTTGTTCATCCGGAAGAATTGCCCAGAGGACGAAAATGACAAGCGCCAATGACGTCGAGGTCCAAGCTACGAACCCGTAGAATTCTGGAGCGCGACTGCGGTGTCCATCATGGCCAAAGATCGAAACAGCTGACGTCGGGAGGGTTTGACCAACCATCTTGTCAGTTCATTTCCAGATGCGAGCTAGTGACTCCCCCAGAACAAAGACTCCACGAGAGAGTGGTTCCCTCTCGAAGAATGGGAACCGAGCGTTTCGAGATAAGTGGTACTGGGCAATGGGTACTAGTGTGGCAGACTGATCAGCAGTGGTGAGGTTTGTCAGACTCCAGACTTGGACCCTGGGCATCACTGTGCTGATTGGGCTTCGCACTCGCACTCGACGAAGATAGACCCGATTATATTGATCACGATGATCCGAGCTAACAAGAGGGCTCTCCGAAAGGCTATGGGAGCCACGCTTCGAGAAGTATCAGAGACAGATATACAATCTCAATGTAAATTTCAGTAGGATGCTCTAAAAGTTTTCATGCTACTGATCGAACTGGACCAACAGCTCAGGCTATTGCAGCTAAGGTTCTGGCACTACCTGCCTTCCAAAGCTGCCGAGCAATCAGCTGTTATCTCAGTATGCCTGCATCGGAAGCCCAGACGACATCGTTGATCATGAGCATTTTGGCAGACCAAAGTACGGAGGTACCGTTTGTGTTCAGGTCTGTTTATCTTAGGCAGTTCTCCCAAAGAGAAGCATTTATTCGTCCCAACAATTGTATCCGAAGAAGACCGCATGGACTTCGTGCGATTGCATGATGAAGAAGATTTCCAAGGGTTACCTGTAGGTTTGTGGGGAATCCCACAACCCACTGCGCAGTGGAAGAACGAGAACCGCCAAAGCAGTAAGTGATCTGGCCAATGGGAGTCATCTCCTCAACTAAACACATTCTAGTTTCGGACGTCTGCGCTGAAAACCTGGATGTGATTCTGCTTCCAGGCAGGTGTATGCAGTGTGCCCAAGTTCACATGATCAAATGACTTCTCGCCTGCTTTAGGCCTTGCGTTCGATAAATCTTTGTCGCGTCTAGGCCACGGGAAAGGTTACTATGACAGGTTCTTATCGACCTACATCACTGCAGCCAAAGGGCCACGACCACTCCTGGGTAAATTTATCCACTACCTCATGATAACTGCATGTTAACGGATCATCCACAGTTGCATTGGCTCTACAACAACAGTTGCTGGATGCAGGACAGGTGCCCATTACAGATTCTGATTGGAAAGTGGACATGATCATTACACCAAACGATACCGTTACCAAGCCCAATGACCTCTAGCTGCTGTAGAACCTGAATCGCATGCGGGTCGTGAGTTAGTTACTGCAGGTCATCCTTTGATTAGTTCCACACCACCGGTCAGCCATCGTGTACCAGTATGGAGTGTTCATTTGTAATTACCAGAACATAGTGCTCTTCTGAAGATGCATCTTGGCGTTGCTGGCTGGCCGGCGAAGATACCATCCGAATCACTCTATCGCATCAGTGTTAATGTAAAACATGCCTTTGGAACGTGAATGTAGGATACCCAGATGCCCTGGACTGTGGAGCAATTATCAGTCGGAATGATCGGCCTGATGGTAAGTAGTTTGTTCCTGGACTTGTTTCAGTCTGTGGCATTCACAGTAAGAATGTAAGTACCTAGTTGGGGAGCCATGATGGCTTTCGTCCCAGAGTCGAAAGTTGCAGGCGAGCCGTCGCCATGCAGTATCTTGGTCGCCATTTGTGAAGTAATGATGACCTAGTTGTGGTGTATGCAGGAGAGTACAAGATTACAATATTTGACCACGCACTGTTAAGTTCTTGGTCACACATAATTCCAAGAGACTTTGCCGAATACTCCCCAAAATGACGTTCTTTTTTGACGGCAATAAACTTGGGTGGGATTGGAAAACGAATGGGAGGGAATTTAACACCACAAGCCCAGTCTGAGTTTACGTCAGTATCAGCCCGCACAAATAGCAGACAAGGACTCAATGTATTTACCTTCGGACGAACGTCCAAACTTAGATTGTGGAGGAAAATGAGGAGATCTGGTAAAGTGTGCACCCGCCTGTAGTACACCAAAGTTTTGGCCAAGGCTGTACCTGAAAACGCTAGTTACGGATGGTTGGCAAAATGAGTGGGACTAGCGATTAACTTTCAAGTAATCCCGAGATGACATGCGGACTGGTCATGTTTTGCATGTCTTCCGTGTAGAAACGATGCTCAGTTATCGTCAAACAACATGCGATGTGGGAGGATCATCACCAACAAACACGACCTCTTCATTCACCTCGATAAACACTCGTACAAAGTCACAAGCGAGGGATTCTTTGAAACTTCCGGGGGGGCCAGATATTTCTAATACGTGGCTACGCGGAAGCCCGCCACCAAGAACCTTATTGACAGGCGACCACTTGCATTTGAAGACATCCGCTCTAGCCAGCGATGCGGCAGACTGGCTCATTGGCACCGCCTTCCGTGATTGGGTTGCACAAATCAAACCTTGAGCATCCGCGATTGAGATCCCGAGTTCTTGTGATGATTACGATGTCATTTTCCAGACGAAGGTTGTGACAGTACGCACCTTTGGACAAGGAGTCAGCTGATGCATTCACAAGATCGCCAACGGTCTCATACCCAGCGCATCTGAGAGCTGTCTGGGTACAGGACGGAAGGCCAGAACAGTGGAGTAAGTTTTTGGACATGTTAGTTGGCTCTCTGCTTCAATATTTGCTACACATCCTATCGCAAACACGTGACCTAAAAAGTCAATGCACGTGATGGCGCGTCTGTATAAGGTATTCGAGACAGAGCGGGTGTTGCCGACGTGCAGTGCGTTCCTTCTCTCTCCGTCGCCTTGAGACAGCTCACGCCTCTTCTTGAGCCTTTTATTCTTGAACCCCTAGTATCCTCGCTCATTTTTACATTCTGCCGCACCACAACATGTCTTCGACCATCAACCGCGATACATACCCAGACACGCTTGTGAGTGACAACAACCCAACATATGGTCAGTATATTTTGCGGATCTATAGTTCTGGAAACTTACGATTTTGCAGATGCACTCAAGATTGGTAGTGTAGCACTACAGGATCATGATGACACAGCTGATGAACTTCTGATCAGTACAACAGTCAGACACGAACCAGGAAGGCTCCCCAATCCCACATTTAGGAGCTACGGAATGTATTGATAATGACACAAGGCATGTACTCCACTAACAATGATATGGCTATTAAACCACCGTCTCACGTAGGGAACGAACCTCAAGCCAACTTGAAAGTCCCGTCGAAATTCCCAGGAAAGTGACTATCTTCCCCCTCCACTTATACGTTTTTATATACGTGTACGCTGCAGTGGGATTCTACGTTCGTTGGCTCCCAAGGAAAGCCCTCGCAACATCGCAGCCAGTGACACCCGCCGGAATCTCTATGTTCTTGGATTACCGTTTGATTTCACAAAGTGAGAGAAATGCTGCCGACGCAATTCGTTTGCTTGACTCCTGGACAGGTCCGAATTTTCCAGAATCTTTTCGCCCTTTGGGACCGTGACGCACGCGGTTATTCTGGCGACAGTTGACAGTTCATCCCGTCGTCGTGGCTTCATCGTTATGTCATCTCATGGTGAAGCTCGGGCAGCTATGAATGGATTGTCACGAAGACAGATAAAGTGAATAAATGCTAGTATTTGTCGTTTTACTGATGATCTGTAGGGGACACACACTTGACGTCTCTTGGGCTGTTGTCCAGCGTTCACAAGGTTTGTTTGTACAATCGGCCAAGAAATTCACGGGATCACGCCTTCTGGACAGGGTTCTTGGATGGCGGTGACCGCAGCGCAGCGCTTACGGTCACTACACCTCTTCCCACACCACGGCCGGATGTGGAGTCATCCGAGGCACCTCTCAATAGTTGCTGGACAATCACCTCAAACCCGGCGACGAAGCTCCTTGTATCCAACTTGCCGACATTGCTCTTTACGCAGGTTTCTGATTTGCGGCCCCTCTTCCATCCCTTTGGCTCCATAAACAAAATGGCGATTCTGCAGTCTTCGCACAATACCTTGGATAGTTCAATCACAGCTGTCGTTGAATATGTTGACATTACAAGTGCTATGGAAGCTAAGGATTCCTTGCAGTTCCAGACGTACGCTGGTCACCTCATCGATGTGCACTATGTTTACGACAACCTCCCACCTATCGACCTCGTCGACACTCCTCTTCATCGTTCCCCTTCGACCTCAGTCCAGTTGGTTGAAGGGTGCCTTGATTCACTTGCGACACATTTTCTCCTGAATTCGAGGCAATCTCCGGCAAGTTGCATGCAAGGTCCTCAACTTGGACCCCGATATTACTCAGTGCCAAGCAACGTTCTTGCTATTTCCCCACGCTCCGCTCCTATTCACCTCCGGACTAATGAAATGCCTGGGGCTTGTTCTCTGTCTAGCTCGCAATACATAGCATCCTGTCCCGGAGCGCGCCTTGGCAATTCTTCTATCTGGTGTCAAGCTGGTAGCTCGTGTGGAGGTTCATGCCCGCCACTTCCTACCTTCCCTCATACCAATACCATGCCTCCCTTGGCCACCTTGCCACATGCTTACAATATTCTCTTCCGGTGAACTGGAAAATGACCGTCAAGTTGCATGCTCTCATTCAGTTGTACCAATGATAATCAACCTCGTTGATCGTCGTGCACCTTAAAAAGTCTGGTATTCTCTTGCTTGCTCCTCGACAATTTACTAGTCTCCTTATACTTCGGAACACATGTTATTAATCATCCTTTCCAATAGCCCGCCCAGTGATTGTGGGTAGTGTTTTACATGGAGCCGCTATTAGTAACGTTGCACATATGTATCGACGTCACTAGTGGGCAATGTTTTTCTGTAGACTGTAGACCAAGTAATTCTAGTGTGTTGTTCAAAATTAGAGATATACCTCGACTGGATCTCAGTTATTTTTCCTGCAACGCCGTGAGCAATGAGCATCCTTTTCCTCATTCCTGTCTGATTCCTTACAACCTCATCCGAACTCGTCCAGCAGCCTTCCGCTATACGCTGATGTCCCGGCAGGAATTACCACCACCGAAGCGACCCATAGGAGCAAGAACGCGTCCAACGCGTCCATTTTCCCTTGATTCAGATGGCAGAAGCAAAAGAAATCTGACGGACAGTGCTTCCGCCTTGGATAATGACCAAGGTTCGAGTCAAGGTCGCTTGCACACATCGTCTGTTTCTGCCCAGCATGTCAGTCAAGAATCATTTACCAAGGACCGAGTTCAATGGACCGACGGGCCAATGGCAGAGTCATCCCATCAGAGCAGTGTAGATGACTTGGGTTCTCTCAAAGCTTCTGCGCCCAAACCACCTGTTGCTAAGAGGTCATTTTCCTCTGGTCTTGCACAAGAAGTGCGCAAACCTTCCATCTCATCCTCCAGTGACCAGCCTCCAGACCACACGGACTCAGCGCCAATTCGTACCCCTTCCAAAGTTCGGTGGGAGCAACTGCGTCAACATGTAGTTCAATCTACCATCCCACTTCCTGCATCGCCAACCCCATCATCGCAAACGCTGAATCCAGGCAGTCCTGTCCCTTCAACACCTAAAGCTTCCCGTTTTGCTCGCCTCGGGCTTCGGCAAGTAGTAGACCATGTGCGTGAGGCTGCTGTCGACGATTTTCGTATGCTCGCCGACGACATACTCAAAGTCTGTTGGTCCCCTCGCCTGCCAGATGCTCGTATCGGCACAGAACGTGAAATCTCTATCTCGACTGTGGGGCCATCGCCACATCTGGCGTTAGTTTCGAATTCTTCTATTGGTACCAGCACTACACTTGTGCATCCCAGCGATGACCCTCAGCTGCCAGTTTCGACCTTCTTGACAAGACGAAATGCCACCCAGGTTCTAGTGTTACATGAGATCATACTCCGTTATGCCTCACGCAATGCGTCATTTCTCCCACATGAACACATGGTTCATGCAACCCTCTTGAAACCTTTTCTTCCTCATCAAGCGAAGCACTGGACGGAAGGAGAGCTTTGCACAGCAGTAGAGGCTTTTGAAGCGGCTGTAAAACTTTGGCGACCTGCATCTGCTGAAGTCAGTTTTATTCTATTTTTCTGTGGGCAAGTACTCACGTTTTTAGATGGGAGTCGAACGTATTATATGGTGTTGCAATGCTGCTCGTAGCCCAACGCCAATGAGATCGAGAATAATTGGTATCCTCCATTCTTTGCTCTTCCCACGCACAGGCCCTGTGGAATTCCGCGAACCCGGTGCATTTGTTTCATTAGTCCAATCGCTACTTGTCACCCTCGTTGCTATATTGGAAGAGGACTTCAGCAACCCAGAAGCTGCTACCTTGAGGGATTTGATTTCGCAGCTACGGTCTGGCAAATGTGGTAGTCTTGCTTCGTACCTTGCTGATGCGCAGGTCGACGGGGTTTCTGTAATGCTGGATGGCGTTGATGAAGCAGAGTTTCGGGACACCCTGACTTCTGAAGCTGTTGTCCGGTGCTGCAAACATTCGCCCTCATGGTTTAAAGATCAAATCGCGGATCACATACTTCAGGTAAATTTTCTTTCTTCGAGCATTATTTCTTACAAAGTAATGACAGGATTATTGGAAGCCTCCGTCACGATCAACACCTTGCGTTCCTCTAGTCGCGGCCACTCACATGCGAAGGCTTTTGGCATTTGGCGATGTGCTGGTCGCCCTCGCCTCTATTCCTTCCCAGTCCTGGATGGATCGTATAGCCTACATCCTTGAATCTAGAGTGAACAAGGAAATAACTTTGATATCTGGAAAGCGCTCTGCGGAGGCCATGGAATGGATAATCTCCTCCTTACTTGGGGCGCTTTGTACTGGGAACCTATGCCAAAAGGACAATGAGCGGATTCTAGCGTTACTTGCGAACTACCTGGTAAATGCGCAATGGAAAGCTTCTGCAGAACATTCCATTGAAAGAATGGTATGTTCAAATTGTCTTACTACCAATCCTTGATGATAATCCCCTACAAAGATAAGTGATCGAGATTGGTCAACAACTTGTCGCATCATGGAGACATTGTTCACACTTCCTGAGAATGTTTGCAACTCTGCTTTCTTGCATGTCTTACCTGTTCTTTGTGAAGTCAGTTGCTCATTCCGGTTTTCGTCAGCCCTGATCTTAACACCCCTCCATAGAGAGTTGCCTTTGACCCACCATCTGAGGACAATCCGACGCTTAAGAGCATTCTTGCAAAGGCATCCCGACTTTATCCTCAGGTCTTCTTCAAACCTTTATTTGCCTGTGCAGCCTCGACGAAAGACTTATCTGTTGCCCACCACCTCCAACAATTGGTCGGTATATCGGCCTTCCTACCTGATTTCTGGCTTTGTGATCCAGACATGGTGGTTGTGGCCCTCATGAACGAAGTTGGAGACAATCGACAAGGAATACCTGGAGCTTGTGGAAAAGCAAGGCTTGGGCAGACAGTGTTAATGGTCGAGCTTATAATGGTAGTAAAGGGTCTGGTGGCTGATCCAGCTTCGCATGTACGTGTTAGCAGTCCATTGCTCTTCATCAGCTCATCTCGTTAATTAGCAGTCTGGTGACCTAGCAACCTTTGCTAATCAGTTTTTCAGTCTGCTAGAAGCACGACTTGGAGTTATCCTGGAAGTGAGGGTAGGGATGTCTGTTGTATCTGCAATCAATTCACTGACCTTCGCGGGTTAAGGAGAAGACGATTTTGATACCTGAGTCGCAGCGCCTTTTGTTGTCTGTACTTTTGAGAGAAATCAGGCTTCTCAGCCATTCGCTGAAGCGGTTGGTCGTCGCTGGTCATGTCGCCGAACGTAGTGACACGTTTGCAGGTCGCCGTGGCTATCAACATCGATATCCTGGCTCCTACAGTCTCGATCTGGTGATGATGGAGCCGATATTGTATCAGGTGAAAACCCTATGGCTGAGGTACAAGAAGTAGTCGGTCAACTGGAAGTTCTTTATCAATCTGCGAAAGAGGCCTTATACGTGTTTCAGCAGGTATGTAATGATGTCACACTACTTCTGGATTGCTGGATTCCAGGTTAGAAACGCAAAAGTAGCGTGTTGCTTGCCAGTTTCCACGGCAATATCTCAAATACAAGAGAGCATCAGTCAAAGCTGAACATCCTACTTACTGAGCGCACACGATTTTTAACATCTCTGTCAAGATCTGTCCGTCAGGAAATAACCAAGTTACTCGTCGTGGTCTCATCTTCGTTGACAATAGAGGAACATAATCTGCTCGGACCTTTTCTGTGGAATCACTGCCTAAATGATGCCAGTTCACCGTTGGCTATGTCGGTATGTGTGAAACATGCAGTACGATCTCTTACTAACAAGCCGGTTAGGCTGCGTTCCTGGTTATGCAGTCTGCGGAGAAGGCACCTGAGGCCCTCGTGAATGCAATCAAGAATGACTTGCACAGGTTTGCACAAATTATCTCCCATCTGATATGAAATAACAAACTTTTGTGCCCTTAGCGACAATCGACGTGTTAAAGTCAATGCCATCCATCGAATCGACATTTTGATTGCACTGCGCTTTCAAATTCTTTCTCAACAATTCCTTCAAGACAGGAATCATCGTCGCCCATTCAGATCGGCATACGATCCCCTTCCCTTTGTTGCAACGAGTATAGGGTCGAGTTTGTTTGTGCAGGAAGAAGATTACAACGAGGAGGAAGGAGGGATACCCCTCGAGCTCTGGAAGCGTTTAGCCGAAGTAGGTTGGTTTAATGAGAGAGTGAACGGCGACAAAACACGGGAATGGGCCTGTACGCCCCTCTCGTTGCTACCTGTCTACACGGTGGACCGTGCAACTGAGGATAGCGGGATCATACCATCCTTATCCCTGAGCGACCCCCGAAGTGCACGACCAAGTAATGATACTTCTGACCCTGGTTTGTCAACTAGGACCGCCGATTCCACTGCACGATCTGGAAAGCGCCGGGCTGTCTTCATCCCGACTCTCGCTGGGCTATTTGCCCATCTTATTCCCATGGCATGTAACTCCTGTCTGGAGGTTGCCTCTACAGCCCGTGATTGCATTCTTCACGTGCTCCGATCAGACCCAGCATTGCTCCTTCGAAGCGTCTTTGATCTTATCGCAGGGAATAAAATCGACGAAGCTGTAATGGCTGTACGGGGCTTGCTACACCTCCGGCATGTTTTACCTCCTGCAGCCACACATTATATTTTCAACCACTTAATGGGCTTCTTGAAATGGATCGCACGCGAAGTTGGGACTCACGACCCGTTGCACGACTTTTCCGTGTCTTCCACTGTACTCTCTGATCTTCTTGTTCAGGTCAGTGAAATGTCCCTTCGGGAAATACGACGCGCCAAAGTGGAAATTTTTGTTATACCCTCTGGAGCATTATGGTTCACCGAGACGGGACCCGGCGGTCCTATGTTTCCTCTTGCGATAGCACCAGAGGAGGACAATGTCGTCCACATATCAATGTTAACAGCAATAACCATGGTCCGGCTATCGCAGAACCGGCTGTTACTTGCACTGTTGAAGAAGCACCCTCAAGATGTACATGCCATCCGGAGGAACATGAAGCGACTAGAATTACCGTCCCTGAATGGTCCTAGGGTGGCAAGCGTGTTAACACTAGAGAAGCTTCTACCCTCCAAACACAGATCCTCGAAAATCCTATCTTCATGCCAACAACGGATTGACACACTTTCTTGTCTCCTTTCGCGGAGTTACATACTCTTGGTAATCCAGATCTTCAAGACCATGTCGCGAAGTGTCGGCGATCGCAATGAGATTGCTACCTTTATTGATGGCATCAATCGAATTATGCTCTTGCATGGAAGTGACATCGGTATCATTACTCAAGGATTAATCTGTAAGATGATTTCAACGTGGCAACTGCCTTTCTGATTCTCATGTAGCACTGGTGGTTGCGAGTACTCGTTTCCGACGCCTGTTCTCCTCTGGAGGAGGCTATCCTCTCTTTATGCTAGTCATCATCAAAGTATACGCGGAGCAGGAGGAAAATCAAAGAATTGGACAGGCTATAGAATATGCTGTGAATCGTTTCTACGCCCTCCATCGGGAGACGTTCCTTTTCCAGACCCTGGATGTCGTTGCCCACGCTGTTACGACTAGTGGATGTGAAGCGTCTTGGATCATAACACAAGTCCATCGACTACTCTCCTCGTTACGCTACGACAACCCCACTACTTCTCTTGATAGTTTGGGCATCCGTGATTACACAAGATTGCAAGAAAAAGAAGCGTTGATGTTCACTATCGCGGACGAAAAACCCCAGACATTCATGGAGTCTATCCGACGCAGAGGCGTAAATGAGAAACGGTTGATAGTTGACCTCCCAAAAGAATATGCATCTGTCCCTCTTCTTCCCGAAAACACCATCAAGCTTCTGTTAACAGTCATCGCTCATGATTCATCTATTCAACGGGCGCAGTGTTTCCTACGTCTCCTCCGCCTCTCTGTAAAGACAATGTACGACACCTCAAAACCGACAAGAAACGTCTTGCGTGATGGCATCGATGCTATTGGCATCATCGTTCTGCGAGCCCACCCTAAATCTCGTAACTCGGAGTTTGCACCGCCGTTGATGAATGATTATTCAGACATCAGTGTCCCCTGCGAGGAAGTGACATTGGTCAATTCCTTCCGGGCGAAGTCAAAGAGGCCTAGCGATGCTTTCATGATGCAGTTGGACTTCCTGTGTCTCGTCCTCGAATATCTGCGATGCGGCGGTCAGGTCCTTCCCACCACATCGCAGAAGTTCTTCGAGATCATAAGGGTTCTCATGCGGGAAACTACTGGGCAGGAGGTTGAAGTCGCAGAAGTTCTCTGTCAGTATTCCAAGGCTTTCTTGAATAGGACCAACCAACAAAGCAGCAAGGAAGTGGTAACGTTTTTGGAAACTGTCGCCCCCATAATACGTGCCCATGGAACCATGGCTGACTTCAATGGTATCTATGAAGCAATTATTCCTATTGCCTCCGATAACAAATTTTCGAATGATCCTCGTTTCTCGTATACCCTGGTAACGCAAGTCTGCAGAGCCGGCCTCCATGCCCACGTCACTCGATGCGCGGGAGAATGGGCTCTACTCCACTCTACAACCTCGCCTTTAATTCATTTGATAGCCTTAACTACGTCTATTCGCGCCGCAGATGTCATTGCCGAGATTGAACAACATCCACCCTCTTACCAATTTATCAGAGGCGTAGTACTGCCGCTGATCCTGACCTTGGACGCTAGTGGTCACATCAAAAAGCGCGCCCACCAGCACACCCACCATGGGATCTGGCTGCGTTTACTGTCATACGTCCTGAGTGCTTGCCAAAGCATTATTCGAGTACCCACTCAGTCGTCATCCTCGGAACACCGGAAGTCTGGAGATAAACTTCACTCGGGTGCTCACCGCGAAGAGGCTGTAATGACCGTTGTCGCTGCACTGCAAGCACTTAAGCTCATCTGCGTGAAAGCAGTAGAAGATATTTCATCGTCCCTCCCTGGAATTTGGTCACGCTTAGCGACTGTTCTTAAATCCATTCTTGCTGAAGGTGACGCCTCCTTTGCATTTGGCACTGCGGACTTTTCAGCTCCTCCATCTCCCGTTCAGTCACCACACCACAGCATTAGTTCGTTTGATCTCTTCAGCGATCCAGATGCGCTCCGTCCTTCTGTGGCGTTCGATTTCCGCCACGTAATTCATTCGTCTTCTCAACCTCGCCTTATTGATTATTTGCTCTGGTCCGCCCTGGAGCTCATTTGTCTTTCCCGAAGCCCACTTATGTTGCAACTTCGTCTTCTGATTCTGGACAAAGTCCGTCGTCTGGATGACGACATCCGAACTCATCAGAGCGGCTTCTTTCCCGGCACGCGGGGGCGACGGGTCTCTTCTGTCTTTTCGAAGCCACGTAGGCGGCTGTCTAATGCTCAAGCTAATTGGCTGCCCCCGACCAGTGCTCTGTCACATGGACTCTCCCCAAGCACTAGCTCTCCACACACGCTCAACATTGACGTTGACTTCGGCCGGCGGGCTGGGTTCGAGCGTTCACCAATCTCGTCCTCAACCGGGCCGTCACGTCTGCCGCCTATCATCCATCTGGGGCCTGCTCAACCGTCTGATTCCAGACGATCTGTCTCGCCGACCGGAACAATCCGCATGTTCCTGAAGTGTAGTACCATTCAATCATCCCAACTTGTACATGCGACATACCGGCGAATCAGACTTGTTCAAGCATTTATGGGCTACGATTTATTGCTTCCTCTGCCTGATGGGGCGGAACCTGGCGAGGAGTTCGACGCAATCAAGGCGTGGACGAAGAGACAGGCAATTGACGCACTCGTTCGTGAAATGGAGGATCTCGCACAGGAGTTTTCGCGAACCCTGGAGGGTTTCGGGGGGGATGATTCAATGGTTATTGTCCAGCCTGACGGATCCACTACATCTTAAGCAATGTCAATTTTTATTATCAAGAGTATGGGTTATGCAAATTGCAAAGATACTATTCGTCATGATATGCACGGGAATAACACTCCGCCAACCAAGGTATCTTCAAGAAATAATGGATCATTTATGACACCACAGGGGCGATGACGTGAGATAGTCCATAGAAGTAAGCTGAAAATAAGATAGCCTAGAGTCCGTCGTGTGCGTTGCAATGACGTCAATGATTCAAACTAAGTATACGAGGGCAAGGGTGAAGAAAGCAGCGAGAAGTGTCGCGTGTATGCCCTTTACATTCGACAGTTTGCTGGTACCAACACCGTTGATAAGCGTAGACGCGTTCGAAAATGTGATGGAGGGGGTATCGAGGGTGCTATTTGGACCATAAACGTATGACGTTACACTGGAGTTATGGGCGGAATCATTGCATTGGACCGACACTGAGTGGAAAAGGGCATAAAAGTGGCCTAGGGCGAGAGGATAAGTGCTAAGGGACTGAACACAGTTACCAGCATACCAGCAGAGAGGTAATCTGGGTCATTCCAGTTGATCATACCTCATTAAAATAAATTAGTTTTGCACTGCTTTGGGGAGACTATAATGTACCTCCAGCCCATTGTACGGTCCCTTGAGGCTCAGATGCGATACCAGCAGGCCACAAGCTAATGGAGGTCAACCTTGGAAGTAACTATAGCGAAGCACCCTTACCTAAGCTGGATACGACTAGGTGTGTTGGGGTAATGCACGACACCGGTGGCAGTGTCGATGAGATCAGACACTTTGATGGTGCGGGTAATGTTCCCATTAACAAGGAAAGTCAATGTATCAGGTTTCCAATCGATCTGTAGAAAGAATGTCAATTACACCGAACTATGATGCACTTAAAGACACAAACTGTGAAATCGTGCCAATTGGAAAAGGTGTCAGTCAGATCCGTTTCGGTGACACCATTAGTCTTTTCAGCTAAAGAAGACATTAGTTTGTGGAATTCAGCAGCGACCACTTCCTTACGGATAATGCCTTGCCAGAAGAAGTTCGTTTGCCCCTCGGTGGTCCCATTTCCGGGGAACTCCCAGTCAATTTCATCCTTAACACTACTCATGGTGATGAAGGCTGTAACTACACCAGCCCAACGACCGGTCTTCACTGGAAGAAAGTTGAGCCCATTAGGCACCAGTAATCAAGTAGAGCGAGACCTACGCCTGGCAGTGATACGTCCATAGTGCACGTAACGAGTAGACGAGAGTAAGGTACCACCCCCCTTCTCCGTAAGTGTGAGGGCTATAGCAGCCTCGCCATCCGAAGTGACGTTGAAGATAGAACCTTGGTCTACTACCCAATCTGCCTTATGGTTTGAATACTATGAATCGGGGCAGCTACGAATTTACGAACCGTATTTCGAGGCATTACCGTTGAAATGAGTGGAGTTGGTGAGAATCCGAGAGGTGTCCGAGAGAGTAAACTTCGTGAGTTAAGAGAGTGAACCACTGAAGTAGCAGAGAAGCTGGCCACTTACATTGAATGACTCGCAGATGGGGCTCGGCTTGCAAGAGTCAAGGGAATGCGAGCTGATGGGGTCGCAACCTCCGAGACAAAACTATAAGTGAGTTAGAGTGTGAGCATGATCCTTGAAATGATACTCACGTAGTCGTCACCACAGAAGCCATATTCACCTGTTCGATGGTATTACGATTTAGATAACGGAGGGTAGTGTACTAATCGATGAATGTATCGTACTACAGCAGGGATAGTCAGACGGACAGGGCGTGGTTGCGTTGCTAGTCGACAGGGATACAGTTGAGTGCTCAAATCCCCAAGTGTGTGGGGAAGGTGAACTCACCAGGTCACGCCGTGCGGCGCCTGGGCGAGTACAGGTCCAGTTGTGTACGCCAACGGAACCAAGAGAGCAATAAAGAGGAACATTACACGCCGTATCTTGCTCGGACGTCCTACTAATAAATTCAAAAGGAGTGTGTGATGAAAGGAATGACAGCAAACGACGACTGCCACCGAATTCGTGCTCTCAGAGCTATGTAGGAAGTGGGACGACCAAACGTTGTGGTCTGCACAAAGACCATTGGGGTCTATTTTGGGCATACAGATGATTATGTAATACAACATTTTAAATTGGTGACACCAACGCGCGACGCGAGAAAGGTACTTGGAGCGCGTCGCAAGCAGCCATGTCCGCCAAAACTCCAGCAAAACAGAAATCTGCAGAAAATATGAAGCAAAAGAGCCTCATGAATTTCTTTTCTAGACAACCTGAAAACGCGAAGATAACAGCGTCCACCAACGTTTCCCAGTCGGTGACACGTACCCCAGAGTCGAAACTACCGCCCATAAAGCTCCTCACTTCTTCTGCGGCACCTAGCTGCAGATCCTCAGATGGTGGGAGTAGTTTTAAGGATACGCCTCCCACGAGCGACCCCATTGATGTTGACATGGCATCTGATGGTGAAATGGTATCTTCCCCGACCAAACCTATGGTAAGCCCCATTACGCGCTCCTCTCATCCAACTTACATATATGCGCATGTTTTAAGACCCGTATAAAGCGGAAGGTCGTTGTTGTGGACTCTGATGATGAAACCGCAGCCTCCGATTGCCTTCGCTCGTCACCTCTTCAAGGTCAATCTACATAGCATAACACGTGTCCCATTTGCTTATTCGCTTTCTTTTAGGTCGGAAAAAGAAGCCTCGTATGTCAGCGCTGTCCTCAGATGAGGAAGATGGCGACGATGCTGTATCAACTTTCTCAACGAGATTGTCAAGGTTTAAAAAGTCACCAGTCAAATCTTGTTCGTTTGTTACCCTCTTACAAAGCACATGTGCTGATGGTTTTTGTGGATAGCACGGAAAGCACACCTTACTAGAGATGATGACTTTATTGCCCCTTCCGATTCGGACGAGGATCTTCATGAACGTTCGTCCTCTCGGGCATCATCGCGCCGTTCCGGGAGTTCGACGGATTTTGAAGACGGGGATCACAATGAAGGTAACAAGAAGATTGGCAAGTCCCGAGTCGGACGATCGTCCTCGAAAAAGACCAATGCGGAGGGTAGCTCGGGGGGAGGAAATTCTCTCTTTCTCACTGCAGCAGAGCAGCGTGCCCAGCAGCAGAAAACAGAGAAAAAGGCTGCAGAAGAACCGTATGCTTTTTTGCAGGACCCTAGGGATGTAAGTAATCTCCCCTGCTAATTCAGTAGTAGTTATAATTCATTCTATTATAGAAGGACGGTCTTCGCCCTGGCGAGCCTGGTTATGATCCTAGAACTCTATATATACCAAAGGAAGTCTGGGGAGGCTTGACGCCATTTGAGAAACAGGTTCGTTATCCCATAAGTTGTTCTTTGGTTTTGTTTATCTGCCAGTAGTTTTGGGAGGTAGGTGTCGAGGTTTCGACATGTAATTTGTCAATGATTATCTTCCTTGAGTAAGATTAAGCAGAATCATTTTGACACGGTACGGCATCTTCTTCCAGTAGCACCCGCTCGACTAACAAGTCCAAAAGATATTATTCTTCCAAAAAGGGTGCTTTAATTTCATCTCAAATATGTTGATTCTCTAACTAGACCCCATGGTGTCGCAGGAAATTCTTGGAGGTATGCAAGCACCCGTGCACCCCCTTCGCAGTCTTATGTTGCATCTAGCTGTATGAGGAGGATGCTCGCGTCGGCCACAGGGAGTTTGATTTGAAACTTACTCAGAGGGTGAAGATGTCTATGGTATGTCCATGTCGATGGTTCGTTGCAGCGACTTATCTTTGCACGGCGTAGGTCGGCGTACCCGAGTCTTCTTTTAACTTCTGGGCTGCGTGAGTCAGATTTGTATATCCTCTACACATTTTGACACTTATGTTATTTTAGCAAGTTTCTCGGGAAGGGTCGGTGACTTATCTCGAAAGATGAGCAATATCCTCACCCACGCTTTTCAGGATATAAGGTTGGTCGGGTTGACCAGTCAGAAACAGCGCTCGGTGCAGAGATGCGACTTGCCAAGTCCAAGGGAAAGCCAACAGACAAAGGCAAAGAAAAGATTGTGCGAAGGTAATTCTCAAGGCCATTGCAAGGGTGTCCTTCTTAAGTGCATCCAGGGAATTGAACAAAGTCTACACCAACGGGACCCTGGTAGACGAAGAGCTCCTCACAGACGAGCATGCGGGCCATTGCATCTCTATCCGAGAGGATACTTCCTCTCAGAAGGGGAGCAGCTTTGGTGTATGCGTATTGGACAGTGCAACGTCACAGTTCAATATGAGCGCCTTCGATGATGACGTGTGTTTGACCAAGTTAGAGACGTTGTTCAGGCAACTGAGACCCAAAGAGGTTATATTCACCAAGGTACGTTGTTCTTGTGCCAATTCGTCCATATTAAGCAATGTCAATCATTTTATAGGGTAATTTATCCGTTTCTACTACTCGCCTGCTCAAGACCACGCTACCATCGGCGTGTCTGTGGACAAGCCTGCGCGAAGTAGAAGGATATACCTTCGAGCAGATTATTAAGGAACTCAACAGCATGTTTACGACGGGAGGGAAGGATGAGGCCATGTATGAAGACAGTGAATTGAGTGCTTCCGTGCCCCAGAGCATTAGAGATATGGCGGGATATAGAACTGCCATGGAGGCTCTTGGTGCGATGGCATGGTAAGACCTTCACCACCCAGTTGCTTTGATTCAGGCTCGAGCCTTGCTAGGTACCTTCGCCAGCTGAACATTGATAAAGATCTCTTGACTATGAAGAACTTCAACGTGTATGATCCCATGAAAGCCGGCCGTAACCTTATGCTTGACGGGCAAACTCTTGCACACCTCGAGGTATGTTACACCCTATTTGGTCGGGACATGAAAATTAACAACACAACTTAGGTACTGCAAAATAATGAGGGCACAGATGAGGGCACACTTCACAAGTTATTGAACAGATGTATTACGCCGTTTGGTTGGTGTCTTCTACTTTTCCCTCTCCAATCCTATAGCTCTCCCCTAGGCAAACGTTTGTTCAGAATTTGGCTTTGTATTCCTCTGCGAGATGTTGCCGACATCAATAATCGGTGATTTGCTTCTCTCCCACTTGAGAAGGCAGGGACTTACCGCTGGCCATAGCCTCGATGCAGTACAAGATCTGATTAAACACGAGACGTTCGGAGAGGCTTTTACCGACCTAGCGAAGGGGATGCCAGATTTGGAGCGTATCGTTTCACGCATTCACGCAAATAACTGCAAAGTTAAGGATTTCGTGAAAGTTCTTTCGGTGAGTCGCTCTCATCTCTGAAAGTATCAGCATGGTTACTTTGAATGGTACAGGCTTTCAAGAGACTTCATGATGGTCTTGCAAGTCTGGCAGAGAACTCAGAGTCCTTTGGCTCGAAGACCATTCTGGGGCTATTGAGATCTGCTCCTAACCTTACGTCTCATTTGAAGGGTATCAAGTCGCGTTTTACTGTTGATAAAGGTGGCAATCCTTTACCGGAAGTATTGTTGTCTAATGCATGGAAGACAGATACAGATGAGCTTCTTCCGGTGGATGGTAAAGATGAAATCTATGATGGAATAATGCAAGAAATGTCAGAGCTGGAACAGTCGCTGGATTCCCAGCTCAAGAAGTTTGAGAAGAAACTTGGGTGCGCTCAGGTTTACAACAACTGTAGCATTTGATTTACCGTTGTGCAGCTGCAAGTTGTCATGGTGGCATAGCGGGACTGGAAACAAAGTGACTACTTTCTCAACCTTCCCGGTTAGCGACATCGTTGACTCCGCGGTAACAGGAAATCTACCTTGTGCAAACCAAGGCTGATCAGAAGGGCATCCCTGATGACTGGATTAAGAGTGGCGCTACTAAAGTAAGGCAGGAAATGACGCCATTGTTTTCTTCTCACGAGCATCATCAGGCTGCAAAGCGATGGGTGGTTCCATCTCTCCAACAAATGATCCGAAATCTCAAGGAGGCCCGTGAAAATCGCAACATAGCCATCAAAGAATTCAAAGGACGCCTTTATGGTGAATTTGATGCTGATCGCGGCGTATGGTTGCGTGCTGTGCGAGTTTTGGCGGAATTGGATTGCTTGTTCTCCCTCGCTAAATCATCGGTCGCTATTGGCGAACCATCGTGCCGCCCTGAGTTCGTGGAAGGAGATGCCGCATTCATTGAGTTTAAGGAGCTTCGACATCCAACGCTGTCCGCGCTCCGAGAAAACTTTATCCCAAATGACATTAAGCTTGGGGGTGACGTCGGTCGGATTGCTCTGCTTACAGGTACGCTCCCACAACTCGCCCGTAACTAGATTCGGACTAATCTTAATACGTAGGCCCAAACATGGGGTGAGTTGTCCACGCCATGCAATGTCTGTCCTGATTACTTACGAGATGGTAGTGGCAAATCTACGGTCAGTTGCTATAGGTTGCAGTGGCTGAATGCTTTAACACGATTCTTGTAGGTGATGAGAATGACAGCTACTGGTATTGTATGCAACGGGTCGTTTTCTCGGCCAGACATGAAACTGACATGGAGTAATAGATCATGGCACAGCTTGGCATGCTCATTCCGGCCGAAGCTGCGCGGTAACTGATTTCTCTTTCACAAACGGTGCTTACTGAACGACAACAGCCTCAGCCCTGTGGACAAGATTCTCACACGGATGGGAGCGTATGACAATATGTTCTCGAATTCTAGTACTTTCAAGGTTGAATTGGATGAATGGTACGCCTTAAGGTCGTCTCGAGACAGGACAGGTTCATCGACTGTCGTTTAGTTGCAAGGTCTTGCGTGATGCCACGCCCAAATCGTTGGTCATCTTGGATGGTAACAATTCTTAACCCCTTGCGAGCAGCCCTAACATTCTTTCCCTAGAGCTGGGTAGAGGTACTTCAACATATGTACGTCGCATTCTCGGTGTGTAAAGCATGGACGCATGATCTTAACGCATTGACAGGACGGAATGGCGATAGCCTCTGTGAGTTCTATTACGGTTTCTTCCCTACAATTCAAAGAATCAAACCATTACCATGCAGGCGGTTTTACATGAGCTGGCAACGCAGACACTTCCCCTTGCCTTCTTCGCTACCCACTATGGATCTCTGACGGACGATTTCGCATACCACCCTGATATTAGGAATATGCATATGTCGACCCTCCTTGACGACGAAAAGCAAGAGGTAAATGCCACCAACTTAATTCTCTGAACTTTTTTGACCAGTCAACATAGCTTGTGTTCCTCTACAAGCTCGTTGAAGGCGTCGCGTCATCGTCATTTGGAACGCATGTCGCCAGCCTTGCTGGTGTACCAGTTGAGGTTGTGTCTCGCGCAGAAGTCATCTCGGAGGACTTCGCGAAACAATTCAAGGAGCGCATCGACGGCAAGAAAAAGTTGCTCAGGTCTCAGCTTCCCCTGGTCGCCTACGCCGATTTCCAGTATTTACTGTCCTTGGCGAATGGGGATCTAGGTCTACCTCAAGATCCTTATAGGCAGTCGCAACTCCTCGGACGGCTCAAGGCAGCCATTCGATCGTACCTCTAATAGACATGGACCTTACCAAGCATTCAATATATCTTGCTGGCTCTCACGTATCATACCACTTACTGTACTACTATTCATACTAGACTTGTGTCTCAGACCCGACGAGAAGGAAGAAAATTTATTCAAAGGGGAGTTGTGCCGGTTGCTACACTAGGAGGTTAGTACATAGTACGTCTGTTTCCGTGGGTTACATCGCTATAGCCTATGACAGTGAAGCCTTGGACCTACAAATTTCCTCATGGAAGATCAAGTGCCCGAATTCCTTTGCTGCCACCATCGCAAATTTCGTGAGAACAGGTTGTGACTCAAGTTATTACATGCAAACCAAGATTTGAAGTTCCCCAACGTCTCTAGTGCCTGAGTTCACACCATATTACTGTAAGGTTGGTCTATGGAGGAAAGCGATGTGAACTCGCATCCAACCCGTCAAATAAGGATTGTGTAAGACGTGGATGATATGGAACATATCAAACATGTGCTACTATGCAAAGACGGTACTCATGGCTTCTATGAGTCTTCATCTGGGATTTCTTCTACTCGTGCCGATCGGCTTTCTGGCCGCGAGCTGACAACGGACTCGTCACCAGCTACCTCGGCACTGATCCCTTCATTCATTGCACCCCCAGTTTTCTTCCCCGATGCCGCTGCGCCCTTTTTACCTTTCTTCTTCCTGTCGCCCTTTTTCTTCGGTAGATCCCATTCCCACAACGGAATAAAGGATTCAATCTAAAATGATGTCATTTTCAGTAATCCATCAGTAGAGTTGTAGCATGGAGAGACGACTCACGACGCCGACATCAGCAAATAACTTTGGAAATATCCATATGCCTGGTGGTACGGCAACCACTGTGATGATGTAGAATATAAGTCTGACAATGGCCAGGCCAAAAAACGCGCCGAGGAGGCCCATCATTGCCACGCTCAGATACCAAACACCGAGACGCATGACTGGGGGCCAGAGCGGGAACATGACACCAGCAAGCATAATAGCAACCATGAGCAGTCCTCCAGCATATGTTGTCCACTGCGAACCGTCATAGAACCACGCAAAATACGCGTCCTGAGCGAAGGTCTGTTTAGGGTTGACAGTAACATGTCGTGGGGTCCCAGAAGAGCCAGTTTGTCCACCGCGGTCTATACGAAGGTAGAACGTATACTGGACAATTGATTGTAGGAGCTCCTCTGCTTCTGCTTCCGTGGTGACCTTCGGCACGTTTTTGGTTTTGGCAAATGCAGGAGAGAGTAAGGCCTTAACGGCTGATTTGCCTGCGACAACGAGTTCATAGAGTGAAAATAGAAGAATTCCTGAACCTTACCTTTGAAGTAGTCGACTCGTTTACCGTTGAGAGCGCCAACACGATTCTTCATGCCAGCCTGGTTGCCGCGCAAGAACCGGACGACATTACGAACTTCCGGTGGTGCTCGCGCCTGTTGTGACTCCGCTGTTGACATTGTGTAGACTGATCGGTGACTAGTGAGTGCTCGCACCCTGCGGTGGATACAAGCAGTAGTGTGTGTCGGTTCAAGAAGCTTAGTAGGACACGTACATCATTTCTCAGCTTATGTCAGCTTCTTAACTCCTTAGAAGTTGGACCGTCATGTACTCATCCGCACTGAGATCTTCTGTAAGTATATGCAGCACTCTATTCTGTATCCCTGCCAAATATACACCAGCTTTCTTCGCTCTCACGAAGCGTACTCTCAACGGGTTTGAGAACTCAAGCGTTTCGACGGTTTCTCTCGCAGGAGGCTCGCACAAAAATCCAAACAGCAATAAATGAATCCCCTGTGGTACTGTTTATGAAGGGCACCCCGGAGATGCCCCAATGTGGTTTCTCGCGTGCAGTTGTTCAGGTCTTGGATATACACCAAGTGCCACTTGAGAAACTGACAACCTATGACGTCCTTGAAGATGCGGAACTCAGAAGCAGTATCAAAGAATTTTCGTGAGTTCCGTATGAATATCGCGACTAGCATGATATGTTGAACTTGGTGCTGCAGTGATTGGCCGACAATTCCTCAGGTCTATGTTCACGGAGAGTTCATAGGTGGATGCGATGTACTGCTTTCAAGTAGGTGCACTTATTCAGCGCGTCGTTGATATCCAAACGTTGATCCTCGCTGATGATAGTGCACCAGTCCGGAGAGTTTGAAGATCTCCTCACGAAGCACGGTATTATCCCGAGTATTGAAGCTTCGGGGTCGTCATGAGTTCCACTCTACCGACTCACTTTCCTGATACACTTTACCTACCAGTGTCGTAAGGGGAAGGGAACGAGTAAATTCCCAGATAATAGTGGGGCACGGGGGCATCGTTTGCCGGTGATGCAGAAGACCCACTTGCTATCAGCGTTAATCTCTGTGTTGTATTCGTATCTACCGTACTTGCTCCACTCACTTTCATATTAATCCTACTGGAAATCACCCTCAGCAACGAAAGCCATGTTTTCTGGAAGCGTTCAGCCCAGCATCGTTTCCCTTTTCTCATCCACAGGGAGCCAGCCCCTTTCGCTCTTCTCGGTCGGGGTGGATTCTACTTTGCCGTCCGATTCCTTCGTTCAACTTCTCAACGACGCCACTTCACTTCCTGCACCGCCTGCGCCCGCATCATTGACATCGCTGCCCAGAACTTTCGGTGGCGACAACGCGGATGAACCGTGCACAGGAAAATACATTCGACAAACTGTCTTACATATCCAATCCCCAACATTACGCACAACATTCGTTCAGTGTCCACCGTCCTTATCTCCTCGGGTGAGCGACAAAGGCCTTGGGCTGAAGCACACTTGGCTACAGATTCAGGTCCGCAATCTTGGACGCGAATGGTCGTTCGAAGTAGGCGTAGCTGATAAAGCGGGCAGACAGGGAGTTATCAGGTGTTCTACCTTCCAGGTATGTATAGCTCCTCCTTCACTTATGCTGTAACCACAACTCTCGGTACCTACCTGCCATCTAATTTCTCTCGTTTTGTGGTTATAGAGTACAGCAAGCTGATAATTCGTCCCTCATAGAAATGCCCGGTGGTTGGTCGCAATTATAGTTCTGTCCCTGTCCTGCATCTTCCCTTGGCATTCCCGTCCCCTTCAAACCTGTTGACCCCGTGGTCAACTGTAACCCTTCATCTCCCGAAATTCATCCCTTACTTTTCTTCTGTCTCCCGTGGTCAACGATTACAGGATGATACCCGTGATGACAGTGTCGCTTCCAGTAGTTCCCACCCCCTCCCTTTGTTACCTGGTGGGACATACTCCCATCTGACGTACGTCAAGATCTACGCTACGTGTCGATTGCGGAGGATCTGGCTTAGCGACTGTGCACCAAGTGCAGAGGCACCAAGTCCCTGGGAGTTTGAACTTTATGGTGACTAGGTGGCGTTATGGGAGCAAGTGAAATACTGTTCTCCGCGTTTGTGGTGTATGTGATCGTCATCTTGCTATCGAAGTTACGAACCTGGATCTAATCGGGGCCAACTAACATCATCGCCGTGAAGGGTTCGTGACCAGGTAGGATGTAAACATTCCACCTTGAGCGAGTGGTATTCTAAAGAATAAGCATCCGGTTCCAGGAGCCACCAATGTCCTGTTCTCCTCCGCAGCATTCACACAAGCAGATCCAAGAATTGCCATCACTTCATAATATCAAACTTTCACTTATCCGCCGAGTGCTGTTGCTGTTCCAAGCTTCTGTCCTTCTGCCGCCCCAGCGTTACCTCGCCATTGTTAAAGGAAAGTCGTTTCCTCGCCCGGCGTATACCTCCTGCGACTATCCAGTATTATTATTATGTATCAGTGGAGATCAATCGTCAAAGGCCGCGGTGCATGATATGTCCTGCCACGAGAAGGCGGCTGGGTTCTATGAATGCATGATGAGTACTTCAGCCGCATCCTGTGTCTTGGGCCAGAAAAATGAAGCCCACTTCCGATCACGGATTCAATGTGTCAACCCGGCTCATCAACGCTATCGAGTAGTGTACGTTTGGTTGGTCCGTCAGATTCCAGTGTAGCTAGCCTCGACGGGACCATCGATAACGGAGCCTCCGATCAGAGTGCAGTAAGCATATCTAGACTGGGACAACGATCATCTTGATAGTACCAATGATTTTTTCCCAACTAAATCTATCGTAGTCTCTCAGAATGTGTCCAGATGTCCAAAACTTGTCGAGGAAGGGGTCGAGAATGCCACAAAAGCCAATAAGTTTATATGGACGGAAAATTGCAGGAAGAGAGACCATCGATGAAAGCCCCTTCCGAGGCATTGTTGTCACAGCAGGATTATCTCACTCACCGTCGTCTTGAGAATGTTGGGACACACGATCCTCGAGAGTTCGAATAATCAACTTACACGACTTGGTCAATAGTTCCCGCCAAGGGAAAGGAGTTTTCAATGTCCATTGTGCATGAGAGACAAAGCTGGCGTGCTTTGGCTGGAGTAGAGCTGTCGGCACACGGCACTTCATCCGAACAAGATTGAGAACGGCGTGGTTTTCTCTTTCCTATCCCCCCCACCCCGAACGTACCTGCATCGATGCCCGTGTTTCTTGGTAGAATAGCCTATATGTCGCCCATGGCGCGGATGTGCACTCCACCGAAACCCTGCCCAGAGTTTACTGTCAGGCATCGCTAACCTGCGGGGCACAGTTCGGCGTCATATACGAGGGCAAGAAATTTACTCTCACAAGGTATATCGGAGGTGGTAGGCTCTCTGCGGAACATCCAGGCCAGGACCAAGGACATGCGGACCGTGCATGACCAATATTGCTGGGGCTGCGGCTATCTCTCCGGATCTGCAGGACGCAAGAAAAGTTGCACATGCGTGAGGAAGGCAGGAGCTAGCCATGGAGCTGCCTGCTGTTATCATGACCTCCGGACACCTGGAGAAAGGGTTACTGCCTGTCCAGAGTAAAATCTAAAACATTGAAAAGAAAAAGGTTTTGATCGTTCATGTTACAAAGTGATTTTCGACGGCCTGGGCACATCCGTTTATCGGTCTAGGCCGATTCTGGCGGCAGCGCAAACAGTCACTACTATCATCGAACTCACAGTGCAGCTCGTACAAAAACCAATACACTATAAGGAACATGACCGACACCATCGAAAGCGTTGAAGACATTCTGCTCGACTCTTGGTCGTAGAGCGCATGAATGATCCAGGATGTATCCGCTACGGAAACCTCGTGCTTACCGTCGCGCCCAAGGTGAGTGTTTTAGATCACTTTCGTGCTAGGGATCTTTGCCAGCAAGATATTGTGTCCGACAATCTAACTAACCCATGACCCTGTTGACCACTGGGTAGGAAGGCAAGGTGTGTGAGCTTTTACTCCTGTATGTTTTGACCAAGACGTATCCAAGTCATTGACCGATGTCGACCCACAACATTGTCCAAGGCAAACACATTGCTGGCAGACCACCTATTCTCACCTGCCCTTCTCCTCGCCGAACGCATTGAAAGAGGGTTGATCGGAGTAGCGGGTCGATCGAGTGAGCCCATTGCCATCCTCCCACACATTATTTGTTTTCTAAACCCCCTAGTCATTGAACTGGGCGCGGGATGTGCACTCCCATCACTCCTGGCTGCAACCCTCGCAGAACCCCCCTCCCCAGTTGTCGTGACAGATTATCCAGATGAGATCATCTTTGGCAACCTCAGAAACACGGTGGAGCGGAACAGGCAACTTTATCAGCAGCCATGTTTCGTACACTGCGAAGGGTACGAATGGGGAACAGACGTGTCTTCTCTCCTGTCAGTACCACATGTCGATTTGGGGCGTTCATTTTCCCCTTATCACAGACAGAATATACTCACGCCTCTTTTATATTCTATTTTATTTTCCAGCCATCTATCAGGGAACCTCAGAACAGGATGTCGTGATGATGTCCGACCTGCTGCACTTGCATGCTTCACATGGCGCACTCCTCGGCTCACTCGTACTGCTCTTCGCCAAGACACCCAGTGCGCGCGCGTACGTTGCAGCAGGCAAGTATACCGCACTGCGTGACGTGTGCCAGAATTTTTTGGATCTGGGTTCACACTTGGGGTTGGTATGGGAAGAAGAGGGTGGTGTGCCTAAGCATGAGCATGAGGGAGCAGAGGACAAGGAAACCAGTACGTAGAAGGGCACGAGGGTCGTGGCTGGGCTGGACACGACGCAATTTGCCGTCCACAAGAGTATGTGCCGCTGGTGGGTTGGTCGATGGAACGCCGAAGTCATCCAAGGTGGTGTCGATATAATCGCCGTGGCGTGATACGCCCATGATGGATTGATAGTATTTGCATCATGGACATAGCACCGCGTGTCCTCAGGGATGCTTTCTGAAATGGGTCTCTCTCCCAGGTTGCCTTGTGCTGTTCCCTATGGTCTGGGAATTTTATCAAGTCTAGGCCCGTCGTTCCTTTATTGCAGACGGTCGAAAATTCACGGGTGGATAAGAAAGGAGCGACTCTCACAGGCGACAGTAGCAAATAAGATAAGAGAACTGTTCGGACGAAGAACATGGGTGGACAGGCACGGACGCACAAACGTCGTCATCACCGCCATTCATTCTCAGAAACGAACAACTCTTCGAGTCATTCCACATATCCATATCCGGGTCGCATTGTCGATGTGTTCCCGGTCTGTGACTACCTTCAGTCAGGTTCTCACACACTTTGCGTTATCGGGAACGGATCGCGTTCTGAGCGGATGGAGGTAAGAGTCAACAAAAGCCAAGGGTGGTTCGACGGACACAAATGTAACAATTAGTTATGTAGTAGGTGTCACATTGGATCATAATTCTGCGTCTTCTTAGCGCTGCACTAATAGACAGCGCTACGAGGACGGAGATGATGATAATATAGGGCAGCAGCACCGCATTCATGAGACCTATCGGCACGGGGAATCCTGAAGCCATTGGAATTCTGGACTGTGCATGACAGGGTAATGGGTCACTTACGATCGGTGAATAGGACGGCGAGGCCTGAAATCCCATGCGAAGGCATCGGGTATTGGCATATACCTGGTGTTCGTTCTTGGCCAGCGGTGAGAAGTCCCTGCTGAGGTCTGCCGCATAGGAATAATGAGGTCAATGAATCGATCACTGCCAGTTCCGAGCCTGAAATCATTGCGTCCTACTCACCTGGCGGTGCAAAGCACACCAAAAAGATTCTGGAACCCCAAGCGGGGCACGAGACTGACGCGAGGACTACAGTAACGTTGATCGAAACCGTTGATCACTATAGCCGGTAGGGTCACAACGCAGTCTATCGGGCTCAGTAGGATCATCGGTGACATATAAAGGCAAAAAATGCACAGCGATACCTCCTTTAATGCAGGAGTGGGTGCCCTCGTACGTCAGCTAAACGCATGAAGAGCTGGCCATCGCGCGGGAGTTATCATGGATCAGTGGAAATCTAGCGGAACTGAACATGCACAGGGTCGGACACCTAATACTGCGTGTGGAATGAGCGAGATCTCCGCGATCAAGTCAGGCTCACAGGAACGGCGAGCGTTCTTTCATTAGGCTCGAGCCTGCTCCTGAGGGCGTTACTTACTCGGGGTGTTTTGCCCAAAGTCACGTGAACTCGCTTCTAGTGCTCGCGGGTCATTAATTAGCTTGCTCGACAGCAGTGGCAGATGAAGCACTGTAAGGTAATTCTGAGGTAGCCGTTTATGTCATCCAGGTTTTTCACGAGGCCAAGGTTGAAAAGCCTCTAGCGCGAAGTAGCGGCGTTGTCGCCGGAATGAATCGACACTAATTGACTAATCCCCGATCTGCAGAAAACTTGGTAACCTTTAAGTTCTGCAGGGAGATACGCGCCACAGGCTACGCCGACTATCGGTATGCAGTAACTGAAATCAAGGACCCCATTCCTTTGTCTCAGCACTGATCCATCACCATATTCGTTTATGTAACTCAGCTGTGTGCCTGAGAATAGCGCGGACTACAACCCTTCTGAAAGATGGACGAATTGCGGTATGTGCTATGCGCTTGCTGCAGTGATTGAGTTCTTTGAGTGTTCGGCGAGTGCCAAGCGTTGAAACACTCAGCATGCGTTTTGCAGATTGGCATTCTGTAATTCCGCTGAACGCGAATTGGATGGTCGCGGATATTACCGACTCAAAGTTTGTCATTGATCCAAGCCTCGTGCGACAAGTTGACACTATGCACATTGTCCCTGCCAGGACTGCAACACGATGGGGTAACGGCCCTGCAGGCAGCTTCAAATCATAGATCGAGTCGGTCACTCTCGCGGGGTTACGCCTATACTATGGCACCCTCGCGATCTTCCGTGGCAGGAGCACAGACACGGTGGCCATGTATCACTGTTCTCCGTATTCAAAGCGGTGGCACGATCACGGGAGCCTACTTACATGGTGGCTTCGACGTCATTGTGCATGCATTGACGCCACTCCCATCACGGTGCCCGTCTCCCGAGCCTGAGAATGAATAATACCCTGATGCGAGACAGACGGTAACTGGCGGTCAAAACGATGGACAAATTTTCTGTCGAAGGGAGAGTATTTCCAGTTGCTGCGCAAAAGTCTTCTTGTGGGCATTCAAAAAAAAAAAAAAACTCAACTCAGCCAGTGGGCCTACGGCGATTGGAACACATAGATGGGCACTTGATAGCAGGCGACAGCTTGTTTTCCAAGCATGCCACGCGTATGCACACTTGAACGCGAGGCTCATTTCCGAGTTGTTCCGGCTGGATGTGTGAATACCACCACAGTACACGCAAGACCGCAACCTATGGCAAGGGGGGAGTGGCAGTCGACTGTATACGATTCCAGAGTGAAACACACCTCACGGAAGCAACGCGGTTGAACCCCTTGTTCGATAAACTGCCTCTGGCTTCCGGAGTGCATTGCCAATTTCATTTACTGATTCAGCGACGAGCCTGCTGTGAGTCGTGAGTAATGAAAAATTGAAGGGGAGATACTGGGGTACCTTGGACCCCTTCTGCCGGTCGAGATGGGAGAGGGACCCAAATGGAGTATGCATCTAGAAGGCACGACGCGAACAAGGAGAGGCGGGGATGAGAAGCGCGCACCCATCAGCGAGTCTAGCCAACGAGACATCGACGGGGGAAGATAGCGAAGGAGAGAGGCACGTGAAGCCCTTGCTTCTTTCTCTTATCACCTGGACCGGGTGCAGTGGTGTCGCAAGGGGGGAGGAAGGAGAGGGAGATGTGCCGGATCTTGTCGGTGTACTAGACCCAGTGTGTGCAGAGAGAGGCGAGGAAGAGCCCAGTTGGGTGGGACGAGTGATTGGCCGCCACCATGGTACACATGGATGAATCAGAACACCCATTAGCGCAGCTGATACCGCACTGGATCCCTCCGACTCACTATCGCATATCTGTCGACAGGAGATCGCTGCATGGGTTCGATGACCGGAATATAAAGCACCGTACGGTAGTATACCATGGAACCTGTTGCAGCGATCGGCGATCGCAAACTCAGAAGCCAGCTGAAGTGTCGACTGGCGTTCGAGTGTGCCATGGATCGCGCGGGGGGCAGCCGTGGTCGACGATGTGTGCGCTGGTGTAGACGACGAGGCAGCGACGTCCGCGGGGCCGCGCGCGTTCTCGAGACGCGGTGGGGGTGACGCGCGAAGGTTAAGCTTGACTGGGACACGACCGATTTGATTCCATGGCCCATGCGCTGGGACACCGACACGCGCGGAGGGGAGCAGGGAAGACGGCGCAATCGAGATTCGACAGATCTACGGTGGGGGAGACCGGGCACGGAGATGGCCGTGGCAGAGTCGAGCCGGGTTGTCCGGCTGGGTGGGGGAAGGTGCGATGCTGCATTGGCTCGGTGGATTGGCATCGAGGCCAGACGCGATCGCGGATGATTCAGGGGCTTCTGCAGCGTGGGACACCCACCCAGAAATGGAAATGGGGCGCACAGCGACTTTGTGGATCCCGCTAAGAAGCATGGTTCCATATATGGCGAGAGAGGTGTGTCGGTGCATCCAACGGAGGGGTCCCCGGAGTCTGCGATGATCGACGTATGCACGCCTCCGTCCCTTCGCCCTGCTCTCCCTCCCCATATATTCGCGCCCCCCCTCCAGTCTCCTCTCCCCATCCCCCCTCCCCCCCCTGATGTCGCTGGATCACTTCGCCATCCGCACTTTCCAACCCAGCGAGAGGTCCTCGTCCCATCTCTCCCCCTGGCCATCGCGTGCCTCCGAGTCCCCGTCCCTCCCGTCCTGGAACACCCCCTGGATCGTCCCAGCCTGGTCGTCCCCCCCGTCCTCGTCCTCGTCCTCGTCCTCTCCATACCCCCCCGCAACCGTCTACCGCCATCACCCATCCACCTCCCTAGATCACCCAGACTATCCCCCCCAGCGCTCGATCGTCCCTTCATCTCAGGCCTCCCTTGCAGCCTGCATATCTGCCCCGCCATCTCCTCCCTACGCTCGCCATCCCCCAAATCACCCCCGGTCAATCAACAGCTCCTTCAATTCCTCGTGGGTGCCCGGAAGCGGCCTGTACTCTGTTGATACCACAGATGCATCAAACGCAGAACTCACTCCCCCGTGCACCAGCTCGGCCACCTCTCCTTCACCACGTCCCCCCTCCTCCACCCCCTCCAAGCGAGAATCACAAAAGTCAGATCAAGACAACTCAGTAGGTGCAGACTGCTTCGTCATGGAGTTCTCTGGCTCGGCCTCTGCGCCGACCAGCTCCCTTGTCCCCCCCACAGAGGTCCCTCTCCGCGCGACACAGGCTAGCAAGGCCATGCGCAGGATGATGGGCGTGTTCCGTCTCAACCCCTTCTCCATGCACGACAGCTCTGTCCAGTCCACCTCCAATTGGACCGGCGAAGAGGCCGGCCCGCTCGAAGAGGAGCCTCAGATGTTCGAGTTCCAGCTCCACGTGCCTGGCTGCGAAGACTCTGCCACCGATTCAGACAGAGCCGTCTCTCCGCTGCCCAGCCTGGGTGAGCACGAGGCGGAGACCACGGACAATATCGCGTGGCCAGACGAATCACAGGCGTTGTCCTCGTCCCATTACCAGACCAACACTTCCGCTTGGTTTGGGTCCGACTCCTCGCACACCCTCCCCTCGCTCCGGCCCTATAGCCCCCACCGCGTCCCCCACTCACCGTCCCTCTCGTCCGCCTCATCTCGTCGCACCCCTCTGGAGATCGCCGTATCAGAAGTGAGCATCCCATCTTCCCTCTCCCGAGTCCCGAATCAGTGTTCACCACTGCCAAGTACTCAGCTGCAGCCTACGGATTGGCTCCGTCAGGAGGATGCACACCTTCAGTGGACAGCCTCCCCTCCATATCATCGATGGCACGACGCTGGTCAAGTCCAACGAATATCCAGGCGCACTTTATGATATAGAGCCAAGTCGTCTCGTTATTATTCGGCCATCCCCCCTCACCCTAGTACCACACATAATATCATTACTTCCCCTCTCGAACTTTTTTTTCTTTCTTTTGGCAAGCTTTTGGTTGTTGACGCTTTCACAAGAGTATTATCCTCGCCGGGTGGAAGGGAAGGAAACAAGAACTACATCACCATATACACGTCACACTGTTGTACGTTCTTAAAGGAGCGGTATTCGAAATCCACTACCTTAGAGAGAGTAAATAATACACATTTCGCTACCGTCTGCCAGGCTTTGGGACTGTATCTCTTTCATAAACGATGGCTTTGTAAATTAGATACTGTCATAGTAACTTATGCGTCTTTGGGCCGTTTCCGTGCATGGCTATGCATGAAACCAACACCGCCAGGGCCGGGCTCACCCCAACGTCTATTATTACCTACTCATCAGCACTGCCGTTACATCCCTCCCGAACCTCTCGATGGATCATCCATCTTGGGGCTTCCGACGCATTCCAACCCTGAGGCAAGTCTGGAAGCACGCTGCAGAGGAAGACTAGCTATAGGGGAAGCCTTGGTACCGGTTCCGGCGCCACACTGCAGTGACCTCAAGTCTACCCGTGAACCATCGCAGCACCAATGCCTGCAGCGCCCATTCCGGGGCTGGACACCCATGACATGTATATGCGGGCTGGAGCAAGCCGAAAATAGTTTGCTGCAAATTTGGATCCGTGTGAAGCGATTTTTTAATAGTGGAGTCGTCAGTGGGGGGTGACGAAGGCCAGCTAGGTAGGGAAACTCGCACTAGTCGCGATGGGCATGGCTCCCACAGTGGGGCTGGACGAGCTGAGTCCACCCTAGGGGACTCCTCTAGCAAAGTCGAATATCCACCACCACAGCGGAACGTGTGCGGCGCTCGCGTTCTTGGAATTCGATTCTGGGCTCCACGGCCCGTCCACGCACGTAGGCACACGCGCTGTCGCCACTCAATGAGACCATGTACAGACGAGTACGTCCCCCCCTCCCCCCCCTCCCTGAGGCCCAATCACGACCCGTAGAATGGAAACAAACACGGACAGGACCCGAGATCTGGGGATCGAGATGGAGAGAACTCACGTCAACGAAATGAAAGATGGAATGGAAAAAACGCTATCCGTATATGCCAAAAAAGATACAGAGACCGATGCCGGCGGACGCACGATAAGGGTCGAATCTCAGCTTATTCTGAAAGGGGAGGGGAGAGGTACGATATCACAAGGACCCGCTTGTGGGCAACATCTCGTGCACACAGATTCATCATGCGGCTGGAGACTCGGAGATAGGCCACCGTGAATGAAATTGAAACATGTTTCATGAATAGTTATCCTCGTGTGCCCCGTTGGAACGGAGCACGGCCGCTGGGTACGAACCCTGCTGCTGTGCAATGCAGCACTGGGTGTCCCTAGAATCCTGATGGTGAACATAGAGCGGGCGTACATATGTCCTCGATTGTGCGGACCAGATGCGCTGCGCTGGCTGAGGACATCGTGGGGGGAACTCCCTCGTGAGAGATCGGGGGGTCGTGGGTGGGGTTTACCATTGGAATTCGTCGTTCTGTCTGCGGATGGCGAGATGACACGACAAAGTTAGCGCACCTATCATGATCCACGCCGCATGGGCGTCATGTCGTGATCGGTCATACCTCTCCCTTGTAGCGGTTCAGGGCGGAGTCTGGATCATCAAGACCCGTGTGTGTTCCATGGAAAGAGTAAGAATATAGATTTGATATTGCAAAACGCTTGTTGCCCTGTTATCGACGTGAGAGAAATGAACGCGATCAGCGGGCAACAAAAAAAGGGAGACAGAATGTATGAATACCCATCACAGCGGTGATAATGCACTCACTCCCTCTTTTTCTTCATAGGAGCGGTGCGGTCATGCCGGCGCCAGCGCTTCTCAAAGCTTGATTAACGGCGTACTCGCTTGCAGCAACCCACAGGCCTCGAATAACTTGTGCAGGCGGACCGGCACCGCGGGGGCGGGCGAAACATGGACCTGTATGTATCGGATTGTCGCGACAGCGGTCTCTCGATTTGCCGACCTCGTTCCACGTCTCAGACTCAGAGCGCCGTCGATCTCACGTCGATCAGCGCGGCCTGGCTACCGGGAGAGACGGCGAGAACGAGTACTGGGCAGAAATGGTCCGGTCATGCAGGTTCCCACGACGGACATGAACAAGGCACTGTGCGAGGTGCCCTTGGTTGCATCCCGTCTAGGTGCTTGCTCAAACGAATCCTATTTTCCAGGTGAGTGGTTCTGCTTTCGTGCTTCCATATTCTTGGAGATCTGAACGTGTCAGAGTTTGGTGCAAATTAAAAGAATATCGGGCTTAACTACGTATCAGCAGGAGGCCTTATCGGCGGTTAATGCCATCAAGCGCTGTATAACGCACAAGGACAAGAGGTAACACTCACCAGGATACGTTACGCCGAATAGGTTGGTGCAGAGTAAATTCGAATTCCTTTCATCGATGACAGTATGTAGATCAACGGTGCCTCGGCTGGACGTACTGCACGCGTGTCTTCCAGAGAACAAGTACCACAAGAATATGAGTCGTTCTAAGCTTGATCTTTCTCCCCTAGGTAAACCAATAACTCGAAGGAAAACAAGTCCGTAGAACTCACGTTGGCGAGACAACTAAAAAATCGCAGTGGCACAAGATTACACCTTCAAGCAAGCTCGACGACTGACGCCATACGGTTACTCGAGCTTGGTGTAACGTGGCACATTGAAGTATAGTGGATTTCGGTGGTCCTCACCAAGTAGGACGCAGGATCACATATTTCGTTGAGCAATCACTGAGGTCACGGTTGCTCGGAAAACGGGCAGGTTCGTAGTACTAGTCGATGAGTCGGTATGGTCTGGTGCAGCCCTTCGGCAGGGCCATGTCATGAACGCCGATCAATTGTGCGGTTGCCACCCAGCTTTCAATGCCACAGGGAGGTATCTGAACAAGTGAACAGTTACACAAGGACATAAGGGCCGTCCGATCACATCATGACGCTTGCAATTCCGAAAAGTTACGCGCCATCGCTGCTGATTGGATTTTTCGGGGAGACCAGGAATGGAGTGCCTTTGCAAAATGCAAACACCACGAGAACCACTCGACTAAGTGGTATAAAACTTACATAGGCGGTTAGAGGTCAATGGATAGATGGAAATAGTATTTAAATGTGAGTTGTACGGGGTGACTTTCTTTATGGCACAAATCCATATTGAAACTCAGCGTGGTTAGCCTTACGGCTCCGCTTGATTTTGTCACGCCTTGCAACAGCCAGCTTCTTGACTGCTCCAAAACTTTTGCAGGAATTGGGGAAGCACTCAATGCAGTTCTGTGAATAGCCACATATAACAATCCATCATGGAAGTTTGCTCGTGAGAGCGTTAGGTTTGAATTCCAACCAATCACATCCGCAGTGCATTTCTCACCAACTTCTCGGTACGATGTGGCTTCCGTATATATATTTTTTTCCAAGGGTCACGGTCCGAGGACCTCACCACCCGTAATAGTACTGTAGCAAAACTATTACGAACGGTCGGTCGCGCTCGGAGACGGGGACCTGTGCGCCCATGCTGAGGTATGTTGGTCAGCACTTCAGTATCCGTTGTAGCCCCACCACCCACTTCAAGTGGGTGCTCAGAGGTGATATGAAAGTAGGTGAAATCCCTTCGCAGTCGTGACCAACTCGACTGGATTGAGTTTTACACTCTTGCAGACCTGTGACGTGAGTCCTGGTGCACGGCGGCGGCCATTCCAGCGCAAAACGTCAAATTTTGACAAGAGCTGCCGAGCTGGCAGAGTGCCTGACAGTGATACATGCGCGCAGGGCTCAGATCATCACCCTGTCGCATGTGAGCTGGCATGAGGCAAACTCCTGTTTTAACGACATACAGAGACAATCTCTCATTGACGACATACTCACAAACGAGTGAGGGGTTGCAAATGGAGGAGTTAGCGGGCTTTGAGTGGCAATTTGAAGTCGATTGGCATAATGATGTGAAAATCATTTATGCTCCAAGGGTCAGACTGAATCCGAGGGATGTGATTGGAATGGATAATTGCTTTGGACATGGTATAGCGAGAGTGTTTGATGGAACGACTTCCGTCCACGGCCACGTGACGCCGACGCCGCTCGCAGAACAAAACGGAACCAAGCCCGACGCCTTTAACGTTGACTGTAGCACTCAGTGGCGCAGAACGGGAGATAATTGCGCAGATCTTTGGTGGGGGTGTCCCCGGTTCTCGGGCCGAGATGATGTCAGTAGTATATAAGGCAACCACGCGAGAACCACGAGACTCGATTCTGACAAGGTGCCTGTCAACCCACAACCACGCGAGCGGCAAGATCACAGCCCTCCACCATCCCCCTCCTTTCGCACCACACACACTCTCTCTCCGTCGCCATGGTTGACAACGAGGAATATGCCCACGGAAGGCGTCGAAGCGTCGATGTGGGTGGTTTAGCGCTCGCGCTCGAGAATCGAGGTCTCGGCCACGGATGGGGTGGCTGGGAGGAAGTCGAGCAGGGCGAAACTCAGTGCGATGCCATCCCGATGTTCCACAACCCGGCGCTCAACTGAAACGCACCCCCCAGCTATGCAGAATTACTGAGCCAGATGTATACCCAAACCCAAACAACCGTAGATCCCAGCAATATGAACTTGTATGGGCCTCTACTCTACCTGTCTCCCGCGATTGACCTTCGCCATTAGGTCACCTATAGAAATACCACCCGAAACGAAATCTCGGTTGATTCTTGCCCTCGACGGCTGGCATTTCGAACCACACAAGCTACCAGACGAAGAGGTGCTCTACTGCGCACAGCTCCTATTCGAGGCCCTGTTCAGGAAACATGGCATGTACCAAGATACCGGCGTATCTCTCAGTCAGTCTTCTACTTGTATTACCGTGGCCCTGATAACATCTCTTCCAATCAGCTGACATTTCGGGCTTCCTGCGACATCTCCGCCTCCTCTACTGCGGTCACAATTCTTACCATAACTTCCACCATGCTCTAGATGTTCTCCAAGCCTGTCACGCATTCCTATGTGCTTCCGGCGCCGTCCCACCTGCCTCCGTTTTGTGCAGGGATGGACACACATGGGAACCGGACAGGTTTGGCCGAGATGGTCATCTCGCTTTCAAATTGTCCAACATGGATCTTTTTGCCCTCTTCATTGCAGCAATCGGCCACGACGTTGGCCACCCTGGCCTCACCAATATGTTTATGGTATGTCGCTGCGATTTGGGATAGCCCAAGTCCATCTTGACGCACTCGCCCACAGAAAAACGCAAATGCACCACTGTCGACTGTCTTCGATGGCAAATCCGCGCTAGAACACATGCATTATACCATTATCATATACGCCATGCGACACCATGGCCTTGGTGCCCTGCTTGATCGACCAAAAATTGGACAATGCTTCCGCAAGTCCTTGGCTGGGATCGTTCTCGCGACTGACATGAGCGTACACTTTGAGTTCATGACAAATTTCCGTCTTTTGGCCCATGGAAAGGACTTTCCATTGGACTGTCAAAGACTATTACTTTGTCAGGCAATCATCAAATGTGCTGACATCAGTAATCCCGTGAGAGCCTTTATTTCCTTGTGTCCTTCTAGACTCAATTTGGGACAGAGTCGACCACCGGGCGTATCCCATTATTGGGCAAATGCGTTGATGTCCGAGTGGACTTCCCAGGCTTCCCTCGAAAAACACTGGCACCTCCCGTTGACCGTCCAGCCCTCTGCGTCCCCTTTAGCGCAAGTCCAGGGTCAAATTTTCTTCATCAGTACATTTGCAATGCCGCTCATGGACATCACCGCGTTGCTCGTCCCAGGTAAGTACAACAAAATGACAGCGACATTCTATGTCTCACTTTGATGCAGAAATGCAGCAATTCGCTGATCAGTGTACAGCCAATCTTGTCTCGTGGCAAACCGAAGAAGCCGCGTTGATTGGTTCTAGTGATCGAGCTGCGATTCGCCCATCCAGGTTTCCTTTCCCTTCACCGCGACCACCGCAAGACTTCCTTGGATCATTTCCACTGACATTACCTACGTTTGCTCTCGACCAGCCCGATGAACCACAACCAGCGCTATTACCGCCTTCTAGTCCCTCGTATTTGTCTTCGTCGTCATCCTCTGTGGATGGCCATTCCGATGAGCATCGAGCCGATTTGTCCCCTCCAGACTCTCCAGCCCCCTCTGTCGGCTCGGGCTTGTTTGTCCTCACGAGCAACCGCTCTTCCTCAAGCTTGCGTACCATGTCTTGCTTGGACAAAAACGACGCCACGGTTGCCATGCGCGCAGCCTACCAGGCCGGCGTTCGCAAGAAACGAAGTTTCTACAATCGATATTCGTGGACGTCGGACCTCAACCCTAACGCGTCATCTCCAAACCTGGCTATCCCGAAGGCGCCAGCAGCACTGGCCAGCAACGCCGTGAGTGCGGTGAAAGGGGGGACATCGCAGGTTGTTGGGACAGTTCAATGACACGGCGGAAGGGGGTATACTCCACCGCCAACACTTCAGAACGGGTCGATTTCTTCGCATATTATCTAGTGCCGTCGGCGTGGATTGGGCTCGCCACGGATACACCGAGGGGACGACCGGCCATCCGCTTTCGATCTCCGTGCCGTCGTCATCCCCCTACATTAGCGCTCTATCTCTACTTACAGATTATTCGGGCATCTCATTGCTGAACTTTACGCATAATGTCGACTCGAGGGTTGGTTTATCAGACGTACTCTTATTTCTTCGCATTCCGCTCCTCTTTTGGTGTCACGTCGTCGTCGTCGTCGTATGTATGTTGGTGTGCTTTCATGGGCGTGTACATTACCAAGTTCAGTTACAATTTTCCATCCACGAGACCCGTTTGTGTAGCTTTTTTTTCTTTTCTGGCAGAGCAGTTGTTGGCTGTACTGTAGCGATGATGATCAACCAGCAACCGCGCCACCCTCGGAGGGCGCGGGAAGCTGTTCCACTGTTTTACCCAAGAACCAACGCCTTTTTTGTCTGGGCGCATTCCACACGCTGCGATGATCCTAGGCTTCCATTACAGTTGAACGTTGAGCATGAACCACATTGCCAGTGCACACGATACAAGTGTATATTATTAGAATTTGAAAAGATAGCGATGAGCACCGTTGACTGAACATGTCCACACCTTATTTTACAAAACTATTATCATGCTTCGGGGCACGCGACGTTGTGCCTGGGACACCTGGCAGCGCATCATGATGGCTTACATACTTTTGGTGGGTCGCCCAAGACGAGAATACTGGAGCACGGAGACTCCTGAAAAGCAGTCGGGTTTCCTGCGGGCCAGAAGGTTCGAATAACTCGGAGTTTTCCTGATCATATTGATGAATACGTACAGTCATCGCATGGCTCGCGCTCCTATCAGCGTTATCTCGGCAATGGGTGTAGTTGGTCGACCTCAAGGCAGCCACGTCACGATCCGGGAAAGGGTCGATGCCCATTCACAAGTTCGAGTTTTGTGGTGTATTTCTACATGCCAGCCATGGTCTCGGTTTGGCCACCAAACAAGTAACCATAAGTCACCGGCACAGTTTATTATGTGCCCAATGGCATCTGGCGAACAAAGATGTGTTGATAAAGAACAGATCGATCGCAGGATGGACACGGCAGGTGGCGAAGACTGAATACATAAACAGGCCTTTGTGGCGAGTGTCAACTTCGTTTTTGTCAAGTGGGCCTAGGCACCTATTAGCTCCTTCGGAGATTTGTCGATATTGCACAAGGGTTACTGAGGTAACGGTGGGCCCGACGAGGGTGGAGCTGCCTGTGCTGGTAGTAAGACTGTGCAATGATGCGCTGCTTGATGGACTGCAGCAGTGCCTTGCCCCATCGCGACGAGGGACCTAATTTATTTGTCCTTATGTGGCTGACCCTCAGCCCAGATTTGGAACTACTTAAAAGGCCTCTGTCAAACCTAGTGTCAAGCGCAAATCCCTTGTCTCCCCATCACCACTCCACCGGCGTCGTTGCCTCTTACTCGCGTACATCGTTTGTCGCAGTCTTTGCAGCTCGCCGTTCTGCCTTTTACTTTCTGACCACGTACTTCGTTGATACATCATGTGTGGCATTTTTGGCTACTGCAACTTCTTGAAGGAGAAGGCAAGTCTCACATCTATCTTCCACCTCATGTAGACGCTGGTTTGTGCGACATCGGGCGCATACATGCCCCAATTCACTGCTCGCCCTCCATAAATGGTTTTACGTCCTCGACAGCGCACTAACGCCCACCCTTACAGGACCGCAAAGAGATTCTACAAATCCTTTGCAATGGCCTTGCCCGTCAAGAGTACCGTGGATATGACTCCGCGGGTATAGGTATCGACGGCGATAAACCAGGACAGATCGTCTACTTCAAGGAAGTGGGCAAAGTGGCTGGTCTGCGCAAGCGGATTGCTGAGTCAGACATCGACACCACCAAAACCTTTGTTTCCCAGGTCTCCATTGCCCACACCCGCTGGGCCACTCACGGTCCTCCCTCCACCATCAACTGCCATCCAATTCGCTCTGGCCCCAGCGACGAGTTCATCGTTGTTCACAACGGTATCGTCACCAACGCTGCTGCCCTTCGGCAATTCCTTCAGAACCATGGCTACAGATTCGAATCCGAAACGGACACTGAGGCCGTCGCCATTCTCACGAAATACTTTTACGACTCTCGGACGGAAGAGATGACGTTCACGTCCCTCGTCAAGACTGTTTTGAAGAAGCTCGAGGGGTCTTTTGCCTTCGTCTTCAAATCTTCTTACTTCCCCGGCGAGATTGTGACAGCGCGACGTGGCTCTCCTCTACTCATCGGTGTGAAGACCGACAAGAAACTCAAGGTGGACTTTGTCGACGTCGAAATCTCCGCCCCAGAAGGTGACGGCAAGCCCGTGGATGGCTGTAAGTGCCTCTGTTGTAGAATATGAAACCTTCCTCACTAGTTTATACACAGTCACTACGCTCCCTAGCTCTCGACTTGCTCCCCCTCAGGCCCCCAAGATCACCCGGAGGCAGTCGCGCAACTTCATGTCCGAAGACGGTATGCCACAGCCAATCGAGTTCTTCATAGCGTCAGACGCTGCTGCAATTATCGAGCACACCAAACGCGTTCTTTATCTCGAGGATGATGACATCGCACACATTGCTTTAGGCGAATTACATATCCACCGCCTCCGTCGGAATGAGAGTGGCCCAGCGGAAACTCCTGCCACGCGTATCATTGAGACCCTGGAAATGGAGATCGCCGCGATTATGAAGGGCAAGTTTGACCACTTCATGCAGAAGGAAATTTACGAGCAACCCGAATCGGTCGTGAACACCATGCGTGGACGTGTCAGCTTCGATGAGTACCGCATCACCCTTGGTGGTTTGCGCTCGTACCTCCCTATTATTCGTCGCGGGCGTCGCATCGTCTTTTGCGCTTGTGGTACCAGCTACCACTCGGCTCTGGCAACTCGGGCGATGTTTGAGGAGCTGACCGAGATACCCGTTAGCGTTGAACTCGCTTCAGATTTCTTGGACCGCAAGACCCCCATCTTCCGTGATGATGTTTGCGTCTTCGTCAGTCAGAGTGGCGAGACTGCAGACACCATCTTGGCAATGAGATACTGCTTGGAGCGTGGCGCCCTTTGTGTTGGTATTGTCAATACTGTTGGTTCTACGATTTCCCGTGAGACCCACTGCGGTATCCACATCAACGCTGGCCCTGAAGTTGGCGTCGCCTCAACCAAGGTATGGGTCGCAATTGCTTATCATCTAGGTAGCCTTTTTGACCTTTACTAGGCTTACACGTCGCAATACGTTGCCCTCGTGCTGATGGCACTTCAACTCTCCGAAGATCGCATTTCTTTCACGGAGCGGCGCAATGCTATCCTGGATGGTCTTCGAGCTCTCCCCGCCCAAATCAAGCAGGTTCTTGACAGCGATAGCAGCCTCCGAGAGCTCGCCAATACCCTTCTCGCTAACCAACGTAGTTTGTTGCTCATGGGCAGAGGATACCAGTAAGTTTTGCTTAATGAACTATTGTGGTTATTGGGTTTTAATGGACACTCCTAGGCACGCTACCTGCCTTGAAGGTGCTCTCAAGATCAAGGAAATTTCATACATGCATTCTGAGGGCATTCTTGCTGGCGAGTTGAAGCACGGACCTCTTGCTTTGATCGATGAAAATATGCCTGTGATCATCGTGATGACCCAGGATTCCCTTTACCCTAAGGTGCAGTCCGCCTTCTCCCAGATCACCGCACGCAAAGCGCAGCCGATTGTGATCTGCAACGAGGGTGATGATGGGATCAAGAAGGGTGTCGAGACGATCCGTGTGCCCAAGACCGTCGACGTTTTGCAAGGCCTTCTCAACATCATTCCGCTCCAGCTGTTGAGTTACCACCTGGCAGTCAGGAACGGTTTCGACGTCGACTTCCCCAGGAACTTGTAGGTGCTACTTATACTGCCTGTGAATAATTACTAATTACGATAACAGGGCCAAGTCTGTCACCACGGAGTGAGAGCTTCGTCAGGTTTGACTACAAGCTTGTACATCAAAGATTTTGGACAATCTTCCGCACCTTTCTTGTACGATGTTACCCCATGGACGTTTGGTAGTCGATGATGGACGCTTTGGCACTCATGGACGGTTTATCAGTTACAGCACACTCTTTCGTAGTCGAGCACTGGGCAGCTTTCTCCCACCATGTAATTACATTAGTCCTCAATCGACCCAGTCTCAACATCACATTTGTATCTCTGAGTGGCACCCATCCGTGCGTGGGGCACCACGCTGGATGTTACTGTGGCTGGTTGCAGTGGGGATTTTCCATACTGCCGTCTTCCTGTCATGGACATGACACATTGATGATTTGCATGAAGGCTTCCCTTTCAAAGTAGGCTCATGGCTTTTTAGTGCCGAGACTAACTAGACATGAATGTCTTTGCCAGAGGCATTCATGTCTAGTTAATCTTGGCACTTTCAGAATTTAGCCTCCAGCATCTGTTAGGAGGAACCATTCTCTTGGTTTAAAGAGAGTCGAGTTTCTGAGGCAGATGTGTTCAGCGAAAAGGTCTCATCCCAACAAACATGGCTTGCGTGAACTCCAAGTCCAGGGGGAGACCGTGAACGCCAAAGACGAGCCTAGGAGTCCCACTGACACGGCCATCGACTCGAAGAGACATTGCGCCCTAGAGGTCCAGGGGTGTCAGTCGGTGTCGAGTATGTACCACTCAGTGGCTCAGATCGGTGGGACGCAACGGGATCGACCTTGCCCCTCAGAAGTATTTTGGGGTATTTTAGGGACTGATCGCCGGCGTTCCTTGCACAAGTCCATCGGCGCAAAGCCTTGGGTTATGGATAAAGACGAAGGGAAACGAGAGAATATCCTATACAACATGTAGAAGGATGTCATGACGGAAGGTCAGCAAGGATGCAGAGTTACAATTTAAGGATACTAGGCAAAATAAAGATATTTGAAAGTGGGCACCTTTCCGTAGGCTGAAATATTATTCAGCAACTGGGTTGCTCTAAAGGGAGTCTAAATTTGGTTTGTCATGATTTTACCTTGATCCTCTACTCAAGCTTTTACATCAACTCCATGAAGAAGACTGTTACATAAGATCATTGTCAAGATATGCAGGGGATTGGATATCACAGAGCCATTGAGCAAAAAAATCTAAATATTTTATAAACATTATTATTTATTTTTGAGTTCAGTCAATTTTAGAACTCCGTACTGGTTGCCTTTCCGTGGGCTATCATATTCCACAGGAATATTCTTTCTCTTCTGTCTTTCAACAAAACTCGTTCTTTGTCGTCTCCTTTCCTCGCTCAAGTTCTCAATGGCTCCAGTCACGTCCGACAGAAACAAGAAACCGTACTCGGTATGTTGACATTGCTGGAGTAAATGCTATTGTCTCAATTGTCGTTAGCGGCCACGTCGCTCCGACGGATTTTGGCTGCATGAGCCTGTTTCTTCAACGAAGCAGAGAAATGTAACGGACTCGCTAAGCCTTGCTGCTCCGAATACAAAACTCATCGTATCCAACCTCCATTATGAGATAACACCGAAAGATTTGGTGGTGCGGGTCCCTCTGCAGGTTGAAATCCGTTGACCCTGTTGACTGTTGCTTCCAGTCCATCTTTGGCCAAGTAGGCACGCTCGTGCGCGAGCCACACATCAGGGTACGGTGATTCTGAATTCGAATGCACACTGTCACGTCGCTCCTCCTTCCATCTGGTCACCGCTCGCGTGGGCGATTGTCCTATGTACCGTGGATGTCGGGGTTTTCGATGACCGCTTTCGCTCTTGGTTCATAGTGGGAATGAGCATGAACTAAACTTGAGACATCACCTTTTCCTTTTAAAGTACGACCGCAGTGGGCGTTCGGCGGGTGTTGCCATCATTTCGTATGAAAATGCCGAGGACGCATCTCGCGCGAAGAAACAATTTGAAGGCAAACTCGCTAAAGGTCTGTACAACTCCCCAGATTACGTCGCTCTTTATGTATCTGTCCAATTTATTGTTAACATCGACGTTACAGGGCAACCAATGGAGATCGCCATTGATACGGCGCCTCCTAAAAGACCGCGATCCGCAAGTCTACCACTTCTTAACAGACTGGAGCGACGGTCTCTTGCTGACCGTCTGGGAAACGGAGAGCAGGCAACCGAAAGGACGGAACTGTGAGCGCCCCCCCGTGCTGTGATTGCCAAACCTTACTCAACTGCATCTAGGGGTCCGATTCGAAGGCGTCCGACACGACCGTTAAGAGGGGGACCACGGGGTGGCCGTTCCACGCGAGCGAAGCCGAAGACTGCAGAGGAGTTGGATCGGGAACTGGATGTCTTCATGGGAGAAGACGTTGAGGAAACGACGAATGCAGAGTCCAAGGCGGAAGAACTTGCGCAAGCTCAGGACGTTGAGATGGCTTGAGTGTATGTCTTATATTTTGTAGCGAGACTATTGTAGTTTGGTTCATGAACTGCTTTCTTACATAGGGCAAGTTTGTTGTTCATATGTCCACATGTCTTCAAGTCTTGATTCTTTGGCCCGTCTGTTTGCAGCCGATTTTATGTCCAAAGATAAAGAGAAGCTTTGAAACCGGAATAGACTTCGGCTTTTGACATTGGGTGCTACACCATGAATACCTGAGCTGATTGAGTCTCAACTCCTTCGGTATAACTGTTCGAAGATGCACCGACGTACTAACACTGTTCTCGGGGAAATATATAGTACAGACACATGTAGTAGTCCTTTCCTCTCTTCTCTTCGAATATGCTGTGCTTGAATTCGCGGGTTTGCATCTCGTACTGTAAAGTCCACTCACAACTCAAATTGATGTACATGTGTAGAGTGACTCGCCGAGTGTCAGTGTCCACCCGGCCTTCAAGTAGCCGTGCGGTATGCTTGGCTCTCCCTTTCACCTACGTTGCCCCTCCGCTCTCTTCTTTCCAGAAACTTTTACACGGCCTCGTCTGCATTCGACTAAAGCTCAGGCTACCCGTCTGTTCCGTAGGTTGCTCGAGCAATCCGTACCTGCGAGCTCAACTAGGACAGGCCGTTGGACCCGACACTTGAAAACCACATGTGTTCAGCAGAACACCAGGCAAGCAAACCTTGATGGCGATAACTCTACATGCAGTGGTCCCAGTTCATGCGAACACGGCTCGGGGACGTGTGTTCCAAAGCCATTCACAATCCTCTTTTGTGGACGAGATGCTTTCTCGTGCACGGTCTTCAAACATTTGCACGAGGCAAAGGGTGAGTACTGCTTGGACAGCAGAAGTGAGAATCTGGAGAGCCTGCGGGTGAGCTAATATGGCCACGTATGAGCAGATGTCTGGCAAGGCTTACACATAGCTACCAACCCCGATGTAAGGTGCGGCCGGAATGGATCACGTCTAGACATCGGTGAGTCCGCGTCATTGGCATATACAATATGGCGGCCTAACTCGCATAATTTTGCCAATCTGCAGCGCCGCTGAAGACACTCGGCGAGACACTCGGAGTCCCTGTGCATACCATCCCGAAGGAAAAGGCAGCATTTAAGCGTTGGCTTGTATGAGTTTTCCTCTAACAATGCAAGTTTGTGTGTAGTAATAGAAACCAATTCTCTGATAGCCCCCTCCGCCATTTTCGCCTTCGAATCCAATCTCAACTCACGATGCTGCACTTCGGGACTCATTACGTGTTCTCGTAACGGCCTCGTTCGGACGCATTCTACCCTCCTCGTTCCTTCGTTTATTCCCGGAAACACAATGTCTCAATGTTCACCCAAGTTTGCTTCCAGCGTATCGTGGCCCTGCGCCCATACAGCGTGCGTTAATGGCAGGTGAATCCGAGACAGGCGTTTGTGTGATACAGATGGGTGAGGTGAGACAAAAGGTGGGGAAACTAGTCGATCAGGGAGGCACGTGGGCCATAGAAAAGATGGTAAGGTGTTCAATTCCACTAGTGCAATGACTTGAGCGAGGAACTTGCAAGCATGGACAGGGTAATGCGGGCGGTTCAGATGTGCCAATACCCTCCCGCACTTACCTGAGCTTCATTGGTGATATCCCTCGCTTCCCCCATTCCTCAGAGAAGGCCGTATTCTGACAGTTGAATGATACCCTCAGGCTATCTCAGCTGACGCGACTTTCACTGACATCCAAAGCGATCTGGCTGAAAGCGGGGGAAAGCTTTTGGTGCAAGTCTTTCGCGACATGCTTAGCGGAAAGGTGACTTGGGTTCGTTTCTATCCGCACTCTCGTTGCTCACCTAGTCCCATTGAAGGCACGATGCACGCCTCAAGCTCCACTTAGTCTGGAGACACCCTATGCACCCGCGATTACTGCCATGGACTCTACGGTCTCCTTTTATATGCAAACAGCTACCACAATCGCCCGCCTCGAACGAGCCATTGGACATCAGCGTGCTCTGACGGTCCCATGTGCACTTCCGGATGGACGCTCAGTCTCGATTGCGGGACTACATGCTGTTTCGTCAGACCTCACGTTCCAAATGAGTGATATGCATCCAGGTACAGCGCTGTATTTGCCAAAAGCCAATGCACTCCTGGTGGCTTGTATAGGTGGGGAGGCATTGAGTATCGATAGACTGCAGACACAAGACCGTGCTATGTTGACAGCCAAGGACTGGTGGAACGGAGTGAAGGGGATGGGGCTCGTCAAGGATCGAGTATTCAGGTTCGGCAGCATTGTCGCCCAGGGGGGCAGATCTTCAGGGCCAAGCAAGGGCTAGTGGGGATGAAGGTAGGTTTGCAGTTGAACTCCTCATCACATGTAGCTGGATGCTTTCGATAGCAGTCTTGGTCACCTTAGTTGACCCGTATCTTTGGAACACAAAACTTGAAAACGAAAGTTCTATGCAAAATTGTAGTCTCACCTTTCCTGAAGTTCACATCTAGGTCTGGCAAGAAGATATATATGGATCAGATGCATACGAGCAACGTCGATCTTTTGATTCCTATGCATAACTGAAATAATCAAGATCCTAAATCACTTGCTAAGGCATGGTGCGGCGGTAAGACTGGAAATTAAGCGGGTGAGACCACAAAGGCAGACAGTAGCCAAAAAAAATACATGGTAGACATTCCAGACATCCGAGAGTTTACGCAATGCAAGGCCTGAGGTGAGAGGTGTATACATTGAGAAGGGATAGAACAATCATTGTCTGCCAGTGCGCCAATGGACCGTTGCATTAGAGCGGGTTTTCCATAGAGCTCATCCCTTCGACGGTTGTCCTGCTTGTATCAGATGTAAAGGATGAGGACACATACCGTCGCCCAGGGTATACCTGATGGTAAATCCGCGTATGTCTGTGTATCAGGACACGTGTGGACTCACGAGTATCGAAGGTCGTCACTGCGGGGGTGTATACGTTGGCTCCCAACACGGAACCACGCTGGCCGATAGCCATGAACATGGGGATTCTTTAGTTTCGGGGCCAAGGTTACCTACAACTGAACCATTTCACACTCTATTTCCGTCCACAAAATAGCTGTACTCACGGCATGCAAGGATAACACTGATACGTTTCCGAGACGATGGGGAAGAGCATCAAATTACCTGACATGCATGTTGTTCATCACAGGAACGAGGAGATACCCCGTAGGCACTGTCAGCGCCGCCCAGGTGGCGAATATATATGTAGTAGACCCGGCAAAGCATGCGCCTGCAACAGCCAAATCACGGCTCTGAAGCCTATCCGTACCCCAAACGGGAGCCAGCCAAGTTCGTCAGTGAAAAAGGGCTGTGGTATTCATATGCATGGCAACAGAACTAAGTCGAGAGGAATTGCAGGACCAAACCCGGCTTCAGATAAACACGCCGAGTCCAACACGACAGACAATGAGAGGCCCAGTCAAGTTGAATGAACAAGCCTACTAAGTGAACTGCAGTAAGGTGTGATGAAATTAGGCCGCCTAAATACCTTTACCTGAGGGGTACTAGTAGAACAGATCCCATCCAATCGCCACGGTTGCGATCTAGTAATAAGACAGGAAAAATATGGAGAGCACGGTAGCTGGGACTTGACATGGGATCGGGAAAGCACGAGGTATAGACGTACTGCATGACATTCTAGGTGTGGGACATACGGATGAGGCTTGCAAGGGCGGCTGAGTAAGGAATGCGTAGTACTACATAGTAGTGGGGAAGACCGCAGCGGGCGGACTGGTGCGTATCCGATTCCGGTGTCGAACCCGCACAAGTATACCTTCGGCAAAGCAACAGGACAGCTAATACATACGGTCCTGCGATCGTGACGAGGGAGCCCATTATCCATCTCAAGACTGTGGGAACATTGTAATAGGGATGCACGCCAGATCAGTTCTTGATAGACTCCAAGGATGCCGGACACTCCAACCCCGAAGGATACCCAGAATTTCTCAGCCGAACAGTATTTTGCGACACAACCGAAGCCAGCTTGTCTCGAAGATGATAAGCTCATGAATGACGTCCGCGATTTCATTGCGAGGCATAAGAATAACAAAAGAGTCGTCCTTGTGACGGTGAGGCGGTCTGGATAAATACCGGTGATAATCTCACTATCCAAGTAGAGTGGGGGCACTACTGTCCCATTGGAACTCAATGTGTGAGCCTTGTACTGCCTGGTTGGTCCCATCATTTATCTTGTCTCGTGCTCAGCGTTCGATTTCTAGATAACATCAGTGCAGGTATGTTACCCCATCCACACGCTCCATAGCATGCTCACCGCTCCCTTGTAGGAACTAGAGGTGCAACGTCCGCCGAATACTTCCTCAAACAGGGATATGCAGTCATATTCATGCATCGGCAGTTTAGTCTCCAACCCTTCAGCAGGAATTATTCCCACTCCACACATCCCTTTCTCGACTTTCTCGAGATCGAGGACCCAAATCCCCATGAACGTGACTTTCAGTCGCAAATTGCTGTTAAACAGTCCGAGCGCGCAGCACTTCTCTCGGTACTCCGTGCTTACAAGGCGGTGCAGGCGGAAGGGACCATGTTGATCCTGACATTTGTCACTGTCAACGATTACCTTTTCCTCCTGCGCGAAGTCAGCCAAGCCATGGGATCGTTGGGGTCCCATGCAATGTATTACCTCGCTGCCGCTGTCAGCGACTTCTTTTTACCCCGCCAACGAATGGTGAGTTGATTGGTTATAAATCTGGTTGGAACTTTTCAATTGACAACATCGCTGGGGCATTCGTCAGTATGAACACAAGATACAATCGGGAAAAGGTAGTCTTTTAATCGAGATGGACCAAGTACCAAAAATTCTCAAGCCCATGGTGGCGGATTGGACCCTCGGAGGCTTTATAGTATCATTCAAGGTTTGGCATCCTCTATTCTCTCGAGTTGTGCTTCTGATTCACGTATATACACAAGCTTGAGACCGATCAAACCTTGATTATACCCAAAGCTCGGCAAGCGCTCGAGCGATATGGGCACCAAGTCGTCATCGGAAACGACTTGTACCATCGGAAGTATCGCGTCGTCCTGGTCTTTCCTGCGAAGTCATTTTCTCCGAAAGCAAACGCCCTGCCTGACGGTCCCCTACAAACCCAGTACGAGGAATCATGGATTGAAATCAACTCGTCGCCTTCGGTGCCACCCAAGGAAATCGAGGAAGAGATCGTGAAGGAGCTGGTAAGGCGGCACGACGAATGGATTACTCGGCACCGTGAAGAATCAGAGAGCATCGTATGAATAGTCGGCATTGTACAGTAACAGTAAAAGATAGTAAGATGGATTTACCCTTATTTGTCCACGGACCCGTATACCCCACTACGATACTCAATCTGACCCTTAAACCCACTGCGAAACAATGACAGACGAGAACAAGGAAATATCAGACCAAGCTTGCGAAGGCTCTGAAGAGGTCGCTACTCTGAGTGATCCCGTTGCGGTCGAACGCGACGAGGATGTATCAGAAGCTCAAGCACAAATTATTGGATCTCTACGTTCCCAGGTGACCGACCTCTTTACCCAAGTAACACAGCTTAATAGCAAGCTTGTCACGTCGTACGATCGTGTATCCGACCTTGAGGACCAACTTCACGAATCCTCTGCCTCGTTGCGCAATGCCACTATCACCATCTCGTCTTTGGAACTTGAACGTTCGGAACACTTGGCGGCCCTCAACACGGGACTGTTGGTCGAAAAAGCGCATGTGACGGCTGAGCTGAATAGACTTATGGAGCGGGCTACGGACGAGGCTGCCCAGCGTGGTCAGGCGGAGAGTGCACGTCATGATATCGAGAAGGACCTTGACGACCTCAGTGCCACACTCTTCGACCAAGCAAACACCATGGTTGCCGAAGCAAGACTTAACCAAGCCCGCAGCGAAAGAAAGGTCCGCGAGGCAGAAGAGGCTCTCAAAAGCGCGGAGGAGGCAGTCAAGGTCATGCAATCTCAAATGCAGGCTCTGGAAGCTGCCAAGGTGGCAGCCGAAAGGGAAGCATCAGACACGCGTACGATAATGGGGAAGGGCAAGTGGGTCGAACGACATGATCACAAGCCAGAGCCACCGAAGATGCGCTTCTTGACGACCCATACACCCTATACAGAATTTAGGGCTTTCGTCGCGTACTTGCGCACATTGAGGTCTTCGCAGTTCACTCCTCCTGCCGTATCCTCACTTTTGAATCAACCTTTCCCTGCACGGCTCATCACGGAGGATTCGTGAGTAACTTGCTTCGTATTCCTAGTCTTACTTTGACTGGCTGCGAAGCGAACCGACTGTACGCCTTGATCTTGCACCTTCTCTTAATTGGCTTTCCCGTCGCTCGGTCCTCACTGCTATACATTCCGGTATGCTAACTGTGGAACCTATGTCCTTTTCAAATCTACTGCAAGAGCTAGGTTCGCAGTTGCAATCGTGCACGTCCGTGGCGTGTGCCCTCTGCGGGACACATATAGCACGTCTCACCGCTGCTTCAACACACGAGAAATCTCCCAGTCATTATCTGGTCCCTCTTACGCGCACGAGCAGCGCAAATACGAACTCTTGGTTTAAGTACCCCCTGGCGCTGTCGTCTCCATCAAACATGAACCAATTTGTTGTTTCATCCTCCGAGTATGAATATCCAGAAAATGTTTATGTTTTCCGACTTGCTGTTTCAACAACTTCTCAACCACCTCCCCCGCTCGCACCTGCACTTTCGAAGCCGGGATCGACTTCAGCAGCTCCGACACTCTCTCGGGTCCCTCCACAATCATCTACGACATCACGTGTTCTTTCAGCTCAATCTCATAATTCGCCGTACCCCCTTTGCACGTCGAATTACTGTCTTCTCCGCCTTCGCGCCACCTGTTCGCTATGGTCGTTCGTGCGCACTGGCATTGTTGAACGGATTTGGGAAGAGGAGGTTGTGGACCCTCCTCGGTCTATGACCTCGGATAATGTGACTGCAAATGGGCAAAGGACACCCAAACAGTCACCAAAGCCAATCGGAAGCCAACCTACCTCGCCAAACACATCAGACAAACCTCCTGTACCCCCTCGCAGGCGAAGGCTATGGGAGATGGCTAGTGCGCTCGGAGAGAGGGCAGTCAATTGGGGTAAGGATGGTGGGGATGGTCCTAGGGACAAAGAAAAAATTCCTGGAAAGCGGCTACCATCTCCACCGCCGTCCCACCCTGCGGCACCCCACCCTCATGCAGAAACATCTCCGACCCAAGTACAAGCCCCACCACCTCTTCCCAGACGGAGTGAAATGCGAAGTGCAACTCTTGAGAGTTCTTCGGTCGACGCAGGAGTCGAAGCTGCACCAAGTGAAACTGTGGGTTCTGAGGAGCCACGCACGTCTGACGATACTGCAGTCGATCTGGAGGTGAGGGCAAAGAGTGCATCGTCCGAGTCGTTCGCTACCCCGACGGATGAAATCCATGACACGCTTCCAGCTACAAGTCGTGGTTGCAGCGAACCTCCCCCTGACCCACCTCGTGCCTCCACCCCCGCCACCGCCCAGTCAGAGCGCTCGCCGTCTCCGCATACCATTCCGCTGCCGCAGACGCCGCCACCGTCGAGCCCTCAGCCCCGTTCACGTGTGGGTTCACCTGTTTCCCAGATTGTAGCTTCGCCTATGGCACTGAGCCGCTCACGCGCTGGGTCACCTGCACCTGGCCGCGCCGGGTCGCCATTCCCACCCTCGAGGACGGGTTCACCCGCACCGCATGGCGCCCCACCTGTTCCACGCCGCGCAGCTGCTAGAAGGGTTGCACCACTGCCACCCTCCACGTCTGGGCTGGCAGAACGGTCTACCACACCAGTGAATCGGTTGAAAAAGGAAGGAACGCCAGGTTCCAAAGGTACTAAGCAAGATGGGCCAACTCCTAGTCCTAGGAAGGTTGCTACTCAAGTCGCAGCACCCAATGGGGCAAGCGGCGATGGTGGTGAATCTACCCCGGATCCTCCAGCGCCAACTTTATCAGGTGACGACATCTCTGGTACAATACCCACGGAAGTTGCTGCTGCTGCGCCATCAGAGCAGTCGGCTTCAAACTCTCCGGAACCAACTACGATGCCTCCGGAGCCAGTGACGGGAGGTCAAGCAACGCCAGCCTCTTCTGAGCCTGATCCCATCCCTGCATCGCATGGAGAGAATGCTGGCAGATCATCAACTGAAGTAGAGACACCTATGGATACTTCAAGCTCTAAACAGGCATCAAGTAGTGATGGAGAAAGCTTTGTGGGAGATGCAACCTGGGAAGAGCGTACCTGGAAAGAGATAGTGCGTTTGAGGGAAGAAATGTTTTGGACTCGTGTTGGATGCATGCGGGAGCTGTGAAGATGCTGCATTTGGGACATTAGTGTATAGGTGATGTTTGTCCGAAACGCTGGGCAAAATTGTTGGTGTACTCTGCCATGTACCTCTGTGGATTTGGATTATATTCTGGATTAAGTCAAGTGCGCTAAGATGAACATTGAGGTAACATTTCCAGACCTGAAACTCTTAAGGTATCTGAGCTTTCCCAGGGTGAATAGGTATGTTCGTGTAGTCGCAAAACTCTATGACTTCTTAGCAGGTGGTGGGACGCCCTCTGAGAGTAACACTGGTGCACCCTTGGGCTCGGGCTCGCCCATAGCTTGCTTGACGACTGAGTTGCTCAGCATGTTCGCGTACTTGGGCTGAACAAATGTTGCGCTGCGAAGTAATAAATGCAGAGTATAGTCGAAGGATGTAAAGTTCACCCACCTTGCTTCGACAAGAACGTTGCCTTTCAGGTCCTCCACTCGACCAGTAACTTTCGACTTCCGCTCATTCTTTTCTAACAGGCGCACTTTGAGGACAATAAACTATGCATTGCGTGAATAGAAGAATTTGTTTCCAAAGGAAGTCGCGCTTGCCTGGTCAGCAAAGGTTGGGGCACGGTAATTCATTGCAAGGTTTGCCGTGACACCGATTTTGTCAGGTAGATTGTTTATGGCCTTGTGAGACAGGAGCTTAGGTAGTTCAAATGGATTCCCTCAGCTAGCACTCACAGTTCGTGCCAAACCCTCATCCAGTAGCGTGGCCAGCAATCCTCCATGGATGATTCCATCGTGACCGCAGAGTCCACGTCCGACATGAATGAATGCAATTGCCTCGCTCTCGTCGTACTTTGATCGTACCAAAGGTATAAGAGCGAGCTTTCCGGGTCCTCTAAGTGCACCAGCAGTGAGATTATTGACGCGCCTTTCTTCTGGGAAACGCTTATAAGGCCGAGCTTCATACCATTCGTCAGCGTCTGGCTGATTGCGCAGATTGTTCAAAAGAGGGAGGGATTGGAGTGCCTCTTCCAGCGAGGCAGTATAAGCAAGAGATTCTGGGGAATCTGGATTAGCAGGCGGTCCGAGTGCTGGTCGGGGTGCGATGAAGGTAAAGACTGGAAGCGGTGCAACGGCACCAGCTGTGTAGGCACCAATCCCGACAAGAGAGACCAACGCCAGTGTGCGAAGACCACTAGGTCGGACATTATTAGCGGATGTACTCGACGTGAACAGCCGGCTTGAGTCTGGAGGGAAGCGGCGTCGAGATGTGTGCAAGAGATGCCGCAATGCACGCAAAGACATTGTGATCAAAACAGAGCGCCGTGTGTGCTTACGTAACAGTAATATGATGCTAACTCAAGTCTCGGGTTGATTAAGATTGTGGGATACGCATTCCTGCTTCCTCTTGCACCTCTGGCCAGAACTGTGCCTCTAGTTCCACAACACGAGCCCATGTTTGTTTCATGCGATCGATGACACTGTCAGCGTGTTTGCTCGTCCTATCCTCCAACACTTCTTGTAGAATGGGCGTCAAATACTCATCAACGAGTGTCCCGATTTTGTCCACGAATTTGACAAAGTCAGGGTTCGCACTGGACCAACTAGACGATAAGTCGCAAAGTGCTCTCCCTGTCTTATCCAAATCCAAATCTGATTTGGTACCAAGGGTCGAGTAGACATGTGTCCAGGCATCTAGGTAGACCTGGTGAGAGCGATGAGAATACAAAAGAGTGGTTCACCTAGGAATCGAGCGACTTTCACCTTTTCCATGGCCCATAAGAATACCAGGCCGTCTTCAAGCGAGCCAAGGGAAGCAATGCGTGCCATCTCGGCTGTGTAGTCTCTTGTAGCCTTTCTTTCAAACCACACTTGCCCTTCACCCGGCTTTACAGCGCCAATGTCCAAGTCGTACTTCCTCGCTGTGTCCTCAAAAAAGTTCACTTCACGGACAATATTATCCAGACATCCAACAAGGACTTGAAGTGTGCGTCTGCTGCGGTCTCGGATTGTCTCATCCGAAGAGTCCAGTGGTATTTTGGTTATAAGAAAGGCAATGAATCGCGGATAAGCTTGGCCAGCGTATATCCTGTCTTGTGCCAACCAGAAAGCGAGACGATCATGTGGTAGATTGAGACTGGCCGCATCCCTCAGGAATTGATGGGATATAGCATCCTCATAGGGGATAGGTGTGCGTTGGCCGACGAGATACGATGTAAGTGTGGGCGTCATCGTTATGGACTGGCCTGAGGACGACCTTATCTGAGCGGAAGTCACGTGCAAGTCACGTTGGTCCCGCGTTCCAATGTCTCCTGAGCGAACTCGCAGTTCGGAACAGCCATGTACACAACGGGTTCTTCTCCTTCTGCACAGGAAATATGGAAATGGACACTTACGAAGGACGCAATTGCTCCGTGTTTTGTCCGTGACGTGCTTTCCATGAGGGAAGCTGGTGGCAGGGGTTTGTCTGTGTGTTCTATAACGTATCCTCAGCCGTGTTTATTTTACATTGCAGACGTTGATTTCTTCTGGCTCGGTTGCACGCCATGTCGCTCAGTGCTTGTCATAGCAATGGTTGTTGCGGTGCAAATATACGAGAAACGAACCCTTTACACAAGTAAGTGATTTGTGCCGATGGGATTGGCATTCAGTTTACCGTTCGTTACAGTTGATGATGGGACTGAAGTGATCGACTGTGTTCTGCGTCACCCAGCTCCTGCTAGACAAGAATCGAGTAACACTGGTCCAACTTCGCCCAAGAAACCAAAGTTTCCGGTCGACTCGGTCGACCCTCCACCAACACCCGTAACAACACCAGGATATCCTGTCCGTGTCGTCGGAAAAGTAGCTAGACACTATGAATCTCGACAGATAATTGCCGAAACCATTGGTAAACATCTTTTAGCAGACAAACATCATGTGCTAACCTTCATGATACAGAACTTTGTACTTCCGCGCTTGACGAAGCGACCCATTGGTTGCGTGTTATTGAACTTCATAAGTCCAAGTACTCCCTTGAAATACCATTTGTGATCCCCCCATCCACCTCTAATGGACATGTTCCAGAAGCCGAGAATGCAAGTGTCTTCGCGACTTCTGCGAAAGTAGTTGATCCTTTACAACCATACAAGTTGGCCCCTCCGCGCGCACCGCCGTCCTGTATCCCGGTAACATCCAACGCCCCATCTGGCTGCCCTTCTCGTGTTCCTTTATCGCCAACAGCATCATCTGTCGTTTCTTCCACGCCATCTAGTCCAGCAAAGGGATCAAGTCCGACGAAAGATTCCTATCCGGTAAGAACAGTCCTTCATCCTGGGTCACTGCCACTCACCGAGGGCTCTTTGGCCGTCCATCTCATTGCTTCCGATCCATGGTTATGTAGCCATCCAAACCAAAGCTCCGTCATCCTTCAAAACTTCACAGCCGCGATCTCACTTCAAATACTTTCAGACTGTACCTCAAGCACTACATGGACAATGCAAGCTCTGATTCTGATTCTAAACTAGATCTGTCCGGGAACCGACTGGAGGTACAAGCAGTACACTCGGAGGACCGAACGCCGACTAAACGACGGGTAGGGGATCTTGATCAACAAACACCCAGACCGTCATCCTGCCTGAACGCAAGCAACGAATCTGTGCCTCGTGTTTTATTGAAACCACCCCCAACACTTGGATTCACTCTTTCTCACCTTCGGCGTGTTCCGGAATTAGCTTTGCTCGCATCACGAGTCGTGCGGGCAGAAGCTCGGAGACGAACAAAAGTTGAGAAAGCTGAAGTGTTAAAGCGGGCTGAAACCACAACCGGTTCGATGTCTCGCAATGAGGCAGTCCCCTTCTTGAACACGAGTAATTCTGTTAGAACACAAGCCGGCAAACAGAATACCCCAGCCGATGACCCTCCTCGAGCAAAGATGAAACGTCTCTTTGGGTGGGCGCTTGTGCGGCTATATGAAGAAGGTAGCATAGTGCTTTGGGATGGGCCAATGCACTCGCTGCCAATCCCCCTCTCTGGATCAGAAAGCTCTCTGTGGAGTGCAGCAGGGACCAGTACAGTCTTTTCTGCGTCCTCTATTTCGTCCTCTACGTCCTTGTTCTCCAGTGCTGTAACAGATCCTAGCACACATCAAGACGCCACAAACGGATACTTGTCGGATCCTCAGCCTAACGAGGAGGCGTATGTGTCCCTGACTCCTGAGTTGCTTTCCACATACGTGAGAAATGCAATGATGGCTTTAAAGCGAGGTAAAGGGAGAGAGCGAGGGGCTAGGGCTAGTAAAGAAGGCAGTGCTATTATGGGGGAACCAACTGCCGAGGCTATCGTGGCATACCTCCACAGAACGGACGCCCGGTGGGCACGGGTAGGCGTGTGGGCAGTGGAGGAGGCACTGGAGGTATTGCATCATTGAAGGAGTACAGTGAGCAGTGGTGGGAAGCTCTTCTCCTGCTCTGCGCCTTGGGTCGTGGGCTCATGTAGCAGTGAGTACTGGAACATTACCACCCTCAGAATCACAACGACATTTCTATGGGCGGATGCCCATGATCTTCTTTGTCACATCGATGTACCTATTGATCTACATATACAGACATTTCGTTGCTCCAAAGCCACAGATACATGAACATCCACTAAGGTAACACAATCTCCCAGATCCTCGCACACCCGTCGGAGCCGCCACTGACTAATCTTCCTTTGCCCTGCTCTTGACATTCAAGCCAGACGATTACACAGCCTCCGCCTGGCGCAGCTCCCCGGATTGCTACATACTTGGGAGTGAGCGTGATGTCGGTTACACTATAAATGCAAACACTGGTATCCAGTGAAGTGGATGCAAGGTGCGTCGCAGGTTCCGTGGGTGACGGCGACAGGAATGCGAGGGAAGCAATACGTGCGGTATGATTCGTCCAACGATCGGTTATTTTCTAAAAGGGTATGTCAGCCGCTGAATGCATAGATGCAAATATGCCTGCCTTCTTCTCTGTTGTGCTGAAAAGTACGATTTTCCCCGCAGACTGTGGTGCGATTAGTCAATGCAACCCAGCACGGAATTTGATATGACCAACATCACCAGCTGCAATATAATCGCCATTGGAAGACAAGGCGATAGCTGTTACTATAGGCCTTTTGTTCCCCACCAACACATATGAGTCCGTTAGCGCCTTCCCATCCCATGTATACACGTAAACCATATTATCCTAATGGCAGCATAACAAGAGCCACGGCATAAAACTTTGGGAGAAAATTTCTATTAAGCAGCTCACCTCAGAACCGACTGCGACGATGTCCCTCGTCGCTGCTATGGCGCTAGGGATATACTTTGGTTTCAGTTCGAAAACCCGTTGGTTGCTTCTAATCGCCTCAATGACATTAATTTCGACTACAAATAGGGTATCATCTCCCGCGATCGCGAGGGTCTTGGGCTGGGAGCACGCTCCGAAGGTAGCTTGTCTGGCCATACACTTTAGTATCATGGTTAAGCAAGATGATCGAACGTACGTAAAACTGAAAGCTCCATCATTAGCGCTTATCTCCCGCACTCGATCGTCGAACCCAGAAGAGTACAACGTTCCATCTGACCCGGCCGACAAACCGGAAACCAGATTTGTGTGCGCTTCCCCTTCAACACAACTGACGGATTGCGAAGCGGTCTGATAAGAGAAGACCCGCCCGTCCGCAGTTCCCGCAATGAATGTATCAGATGGACCACGGACCGCCGCAGTAATGGCTTTTTGGGGCGACTGTTTGCCAAAACTAAATGTCAATTCCAACGATAAAATCTTAGTAGTGGCATACTTGGAGAATATGTGCGGGGTGAGACCCCCCATCCCGCTTGTCAAAGATGTTCAAATCACCAGACAATGAGAGGGAAACAAGGTCATCTGAAGTGGTCCAAACACACCCAACTTGTTGGTATGGTACGCCCTTTCCAAGGGTCCATGTCTTTGCGACTTTTTTGGATTCGACGTCCCCTGTACAAATTAATATGATATCAGGTGGCTCGAAAGCAGGTTAGAATACACATACATAGCTTGACCGTGCAATCAAGAGAAGATGTCATGAAGGATTTACCATCCGCACTCCATGAACAAGCCATCTGAGTATAGAATATACTCTTCACTGGCCAGCAAACCGAAAATCAGCGAACGTACAATGCTGCCTTTGTGCGGGTCATCTATGAACTCAGCCAGAGTGTCACCCGTCTTGCCATCATACAGGAATGCCTTGTAATCAGATCCAACGCTGGCAAATAGATCTCCGGAAGGAGCGTATTTGACATCCTGGACGAACCTGGTGTGCGTTTTGATCGTCTACGCGAATGATAAAACAATTAGATCACCCAATAGCTTAATCATGTGATTCTCACCTTATCGTACTTGTATGGTGTGCCTCGTGTGCTATTATTCAGTTTTAGAGTACAACTAAAGAAACGGACGGGATACCTTGATAAAGTATGATCAAACCATCATCACCGCCGGTGACAGCACGATATGGACGCTGACGACGAATGGATACGGTATTTATGACCTATTCAGAGGTTAATTCGACCCTTCCCGAAGGAATAATAACCGAGACTAACCTTAGAATGTCCCGTAACCTCTCCGCACGACGTACCAGTGTCGACCATGAAAGGATGAGCAAACCTAGGATTCGTTAGGTATCGCAGTTCTTTCCTTGAACACTATAACAAATATGTACCTTTCCCTTCCATCACCTACGGCGATGATTCGCTTACCCTCACCGTCCCAGGCAAGGTCGTTGCTGTCCACAGACCGTGAGTCGATCAGAAATGTTCAACATGGACGAAGAGCGCACATGCGACCAGAGATGACTTTGTACTCGTACTTGACCAACTGATCCTCGCCGATTGTATCCCATATCTTCACTGATCAACTGGTTCTCAGCGGAATGCGTGGACGCCATTTCTTAACCCCACATACCCAGACCGGTTACATCAGCAGATGCGCAGTAATATCCGGTGTGAGAGAACTGAGCAACAGTTGTGTTCTGAGCATGACCAGAGAAACATTTACTTGAGCCAAGATCCTAAAGCCTGGTGAATGATAGGGTCTCTATGGCACACTGATCGATCACCTTGAGATCGTGGACCTTATAGGTCCATGGACATAGTAAGTAAACCGACGTGCTTCGTGGGTGAAAGGAATGACGTACGATTACAATTCTTCCATTGGTATAGATCACCTTATCCCCGTTGGAGCTCAGTTTTGTCGACGCGCCACGTACAGTTCCGGGATTGCAAGGGTACAGCACCTTGCGAGTGAAGGTCATACTGGACTAAGTATGCGTGTTACAAGAAAGACTGGAGAGTGGAGAATGAGCCTAGTTGCGGTGCGCCCACGCCGATCGTGGAAGCAGTGGCAGTGTCAGATGTGGCAAGTCAGGGAAACAAGTTATTGTTTTTGGAAGCTGAACAGGCTAGTCTGACGGGAGAACAAAGTAAAGGCAAACTTGGAGCTCCGAGTATCGGCTGGACATCCTCCAGGATATGAATACTGTTCAGCAAGTGAGGAATGCATTATGCATAATCGTGTCCATAGAAATGAAATGAACGATTACGGCCGACTACGCTAAGTACCTGGCGAAACGACGGGGACGGGTTAGAGAGAGAGAGTAGCGCCTCTCTGCACCGCCGTTCATCAGGCGAGGTCCAACGACATACTACCCTAGAGGGACTGTCATTCTCGGATCGGACGGACCGTAAAGTTAGGTTTCAAACCCCACTATTGGGTTTGGCAACGGATATGTACATACGTAGTAAGTTCACCATGAACAGCATTGCTAGTGCACGTAGTATCCACTGTAACAGTCCACATGTGGCTCAGTCTACTTAGTCACCTTCCATAGGGATGTTTCTAAAAATTTCTTGGCCCGAACTGATCCAATGAAGTGAGCATCCGATATGTCACGACCTATGCACATAAGAGTTGGATAACTTCAGTCTTCAAGTATGGCAATACCTTTCCGTTACACTGTTTCGCGTTAGACTGCGAAGCTTGATTTATTTCTGCTGGACAAAGCACAGTCCAGTTGTGACGACAGAATCAAAATAATATACATGGCGCCAGAAAAGCGGAGTAATGTAAGGAGTGTAGAAATTCATCCCCATATTCTATGTCAAATCACCCCTCAAAAAATGTAAAGTACGTATTCCAATTGCGAACAGGGCATAGAAAGCAATAAAGATCACGAGGCTCCATAGGTACGAAGAATCTGGCTAGGATTATGCGGGTCCGACGACTTCTTGTTTGACCTTGGACAGCTTAGATATGGTTGCGTCATCCAGATTAAGGTGGGCCTTGACGAGTTCGGGAGGCGTGAGTGCGAGCCACTGGTTGAGGGTGATGTCTTGAACAAGTCCTACGAGTGTGCTAAGCCAGGGGATAACACAAATGCGACATCTGAAATTTACCTGACTTAAATATTTCAAGGAAATGCAAAGGAGAGTTGCCCGTGTTCTCAATGTAGTGCCCTGAACAAGTAAAAGCCATTAGGTTTCAAATATTCAACTATGAGACGGGACGGACTAACCAAACGATGGAGGAATGTACGCAATATCTCCGGCCTGATCGATAAATTACATAACATATTATCAGCAAAGAATATATTTGGCATACCTGGAAATCGAATGTTTGCGCATTGGAAGATGAAGCGTATACCGTTATGCGGGCTTGCCCAGAACTGTGACTTGTGTGAGGTAAAGTACAAACAAGTATCCAGATTTAGTCACTGACATGAAGTAGGTCCATTCCGGCTCAGTTGGGTGCCACTGATAAGCAAGTTAGGAATCATAATTAATGAACGAATAATCATCTCACGTGAAGTTCGCTACAGTCGAGTTCCTCAGTAAAATAATGGCAAGAGACATGGAGACTTACCGCATGCCTCCGACTTCTACAATGACATCCGCAGCAGAGATGGTCGTCGCAGCTGGGAAAGTTCTAGTATCTACTACTTTGAACGAACCGCCCGATGCCTGTGTTCCGTTGACCTTGGAGAACGGGTATGTATAAGCCAGGGGGGTATCATTCGGTACTACCATGTCAGTAGCAACGTCTTCTGGGGGAGGGGCCGCTAATGTCGACTAGTCAAATCGAATCCACTCTCACTGGGGTCCCAACTTACAAGGGAAAATGTACAACTCGTGGGCAGGGATGTGGTCAAAGGCTGAGATGTCCACCTGGAAGTTCTTTGCAAGAACTTCTTTGGGGACATGGGCCAGCCAATCCTGAGGAATGATGAGTGACCATCCTTTCAATAAGGATGGTTACTAACGGTGAGGAGGAAGGTGTCATCTTCACTGAAACTACCGCTGTCGAAGATGAGCAAGAACTCTGAACCTTCTGGTAAAGTGTCTTTGGCTTGGATGCTAAGACCAGCCGCTATCAGCTCCTTGAACGTACGTAAGACGGTTAAGAATTACCTGTGTGGAAACCCAGCGGGGAAGTACCACAGGTCTCCCGGGCCCTATGCGACAGTAAGATGGAAAGTTAAATGAAACCGCTTCCGGGTGGATCTCACAATATCGGCAAGGTATACCTGACCGTCGGGTGTGACGGTACTGACTCTTATGTAACCGGCCAGAACGTAGCCCCACTAACACCATATTTAGTTAAATCCCGTTCAAACTATAATCGGAGAACACCCTACCTCTGCGTCCGTGTGCCAATGCATTTCACTGTGGAATGCATCATTAGAATCGACAATATAAACATGCAAAGCCGAGTCTCACCGGATTGCGCCTGCTTCCAAACGCATATTTACGCCTTGGTGATTGTTCGTCATAAGAAAATGGCCTAAAGGTCTATTAAATGAGCCTTACCAGCAATAGCTGATGCCACTGGCATGGAATTGACTTTTAGGAAGGAAAGTCAGAAATAACATTCAATGCATTGCAATTCCGGACTGACTATTTTGTTCGCGAGCCCAACCACCAGTCTGCATCCGGTTGTGGCTTAGAGAGAAAGGCCACTTGAAATTAGACCTATGATGGGATGAATAAGGCCCTCGACAAATAAAAGCCTGGATCGTACACATGGCCGTTATCCGTGGAGGGGGGAGCGAGTAGGTCGGGATTTTCGAGTTCCAATGGGACGTTCTGCGGTCCCAATAGGGTAGCACCCAGTTTACCACGGACGGGTTCTGGGGTAATGTTGGACTCTGGACCCCAGAGCGGGTAGTTTGGGTCTTCACTTGCATAAGGAACGGTCGGTGAAGCAGCTGGAGCTGAAGACACCTCAGAGGGAGATGGGGCAGCAAGGGCGGTGGAGAGGATGGTCAGCGTTGCGAGAAGCGACCAAGAATGCATTATCCGTCCTGCAAGTAGTAAGAGAGTGACCCAAGGTAAGATGCTAGAAAATACACTAAAGATTCATTTTTTTTCCGGGTGCGCAAAGCTTTTATATGTTTGCCAGGACCCCTCGGGTAACCTGACCGTAACCTTGCCGTGATCGGCAGAATGGGATAGGGTCAAGGAGAAATAATCTTACGGCACAACATAATTCCCCGTGCAGCAGTCACCCTAACTTGGCAAGCAAGTTATGTAAAGTTCGATGTATTCAGATCCAAGACATGATGGCACGATGGACTTAGAAAAGAGCTGAGTGCTTGTCTCAGAGGGGGCCATCACTCACGCAGATTCTTTGGCCGGGAAACTCATCCTGGAGACACTTCTTCCCCTTTTGTTCAACTACTCGAGTGTGCTAATTCTGGTGCACTATTTATGTTGCTCCACCTACGAATCTCACTGGACAGCCCATCGCTTTCTCCGAGTCGACGTCCTTATAGAGGTTCGTTTACTTGCCACGACCACGGTATGCACCGTCTTCGATGTGTAGAGCAACCCTTCGACCACGAGTTCGCCTCAGTCTATTTTCCGCGACAGAAGCTGGGGATGGGGCGCTTGACGTCTCAGGAAATAGGTTCCATCTACTATCCGTACGATACTAGCCCGTTTCGTGCGGACACTCCGGGACATTCTTGGTGACCGCAGGATAAATCATCCCAATGATTAGGCAGAAATAGTCACACGGGCGTCAAACGACGGCGATATGAATCACCCAGTCATAAGGCAGAAGTACACACTCAGACTCCCTCCATCACGAGGTCTGTTTCAAAGTGCAACACGCGGCGACGCACTCGGTTGTACTAGCGAGAAAATTGGCGTGGATACTAGCAGAGTGGTGAGTTCCCTGTGAACGCCGCATTGCCAGCTTAAACTCTCGAAGCGCCTCTTTCCAAGTCCTGATCTAACAGTCCAGTATGGCATCGTCCGCGTCGTGGAACTTCTTTAACATTTCCGTTGTTCATGGAAAATGGCATTTCTCACTGCATCGAGTTGTGAACTTCGACGCCAGCAAAGACAGTTCGGTTGACCTGTATGGAGACAGCATCACGAAACCTTTTAGTCTGAACCTATTAGAGGAAGGTGCTGTTCCCCTTATCAGTGCAGATATATCCGAGAGAAGTGTCGAGTAGGGACCTCAAAGCACTCAATAAATGTGCTTGTTGTACCGCTGTATACAGCTCCGGAGCACGTGACATGCGGTCGATCTCCTAGTTCATTTCATTCCAGTCCAACCTCGACCAGTGGGATCTGTGCCATGGAAACCGGGAAGGTTGTAGTCTCTCCCCTAGTCGAGAAGGAGTACTCGACCACTACCTTCTGGGGTCTAGGAGACTAAGTCAGACCTGGAAAATAGCTTCAAACTTCATAAGTACATTCATTCCTACAGGACTGTAAGCGCTGTCACTGCAAGTCAACTTCCTAGCCAGTAGGCGGTAAAGAAGCGAGGAGGTATAAAGCGCCTGACCATATTACAGTGCACAGGAGAACGACATGAGCCAGACACGGTACCCTCCACGCCACACATTAAGTACAAAAGCTCTTGAAGCGGAGAAAGCCCTGACCTTTATGTTTGGCGAGAATGGTTCATTATGTTCACTGATACACTAATATCTTTATGCAGGGATGTGGAGGACACTGGTGCATCGAAGTCCTGGAACAAAGCATCTGTAGTGGAATGATAGGAGTCCATTGTGGCCCGTGTGGCACCGCTGACATAAGATACACACGAATTTTCAGCTGCAGTGCCAGCCCAAGTTTTGACGCTTGCCCAAGGCTGTTGGTCTGCACGCATGTCTGGTTCTCCTTCCCTATAACCACCACTTGGTCTTCTCGTTCGTAACTCCCATCTAGGTAGTCATCCCTAGCCGATATTCAAGATGGCTTCTGGATATGCTTCCCCTCCCGCTCAAGAGAGTGGAGTCCACCAGCCTCATCCTTACCTTCACGAACCCTTGCTCTACATTTCAAATCTACCTCCTTATGTCACAGACGAAAACCTAGCAGGAACCTTCCAGTCTTGTGCCCCATTCCGACCAAATATCGCGCGTGACGATGGTAATCGTCCACTTAATGGCACGATCGAATTCAAGTTTCTTGAGAAGGGTGTGTCCATTATTTAATGCCAAGTCGAACATTTCATGGACAAAGTCAATCATGCAGCTGAAAAGGCTTTGGCTACCCTACAGTCGCGTCCCATCCAAGGACTTCAACCTCCCGTGTACTTGGTCCTCTCTCCATACCCCCCTACCACTCCACCTACACCCCTTCCGCCACCATCAGCCTTGCCACGTCTTGTGAAACACCTTCCAGTGGGCTACACGGACGGCCAACTATATGATCTCTTCCGACCATTTGGTGCCCTTGCATCTGTCCGAACGCAAACTGGTTTTGGTAGCGACAGCGGTATCGTAGAATTTTGGCGCGAAGAAGATGCACGTATCGCAGAAGAAGCTATGCATTGTTTTGAAGTTGATGGCCAAAATATTGCTGTAACAATATTCCAAAACAGGAGAGCGAGCGGAGGTCCTATGGAATTTAGTGCTCACGCAGCTCCTTTCGTTCCATCTGGTTCTGTTTACCCATACCCCACACAGGTGAAGAGGCCCCTTGTATGGTTTTGTTCCCACTCACAATGAGTTGGCAGTATTCCCCTCCTCGTAGCTCTCCTTATGGAGCACGGAACGCACTTTTCATCCATGGGCCAGGTCAACAAGTTCAATTGGCCCCCTTGAGTGGTCCTGGTTCCAACAGTCACAGTGGTTTAATCGACCCTTGTAATCTTTTCTGCAAGGTTGGTCTCACACTTGCAATTTACGTTCCACCTACTCACTTTTTTGTTTAGAACCTTGATCCTGAGATCGATTCGAACCAACTGTTCACCCATTTCCGTCAGGTAAGTTGAATTCCTGAACCGCGGGCATTTCCCCTTATTTCCTCTTTGTAGTTTGGCCAGATTGTTAGGTAAAATCACTTTACCACCTTTCCATGACCCTGCTTGTTAATTCATCCGTCAGTGCTCGTGTGATGCGCAATGAAAGTGGTGAAAGCCGCGGGTTCGGCTTCGTTTCGTACCAAGCGCCAGAACAAGGTATGGACAATCGCTTGTATGTGGGTGATGCGTTGAATTATCCACTAGCTTCGGCTGCTATGCATGCTATGAATGGCGCCGTTCTTGGTTCCAAGCAAATTGTTGTCAGACTCCATGAACCCAAGCAATTGCGACAAGAGAAGTTGGCACAACGTTTTGGCCACAATGGCCACCCTCGTAGTGCCAGTGGTGCAACAAGCCCAACTGCGAGCGAGGGCGGTGAAAGCTACGTTGGATTTTCTAGCCCGCGACACGTTCCCTCTGCACTTGGGTCCCCTGTCATTGGACATGATCGGCAAGACAGGGGAAGAAGAGGATCCGGCAGCTATTACAATGTAGGTTTTTTCTTTTTTTCTTCCCGAATCAGTAGAGTTATTCTGATGGGTTCTTTCCAGGCTGCTCTTTCTGGCACACTGAACCTTCCGATGCGTTATGACGATCTTGCGGCTCTTTCACCCGTTGTAAGGAAAGAAGTACTCACAGGCGAACTCAGCAGACGCGTGAAAGCGAACGACTCGGTTCCGGCCCACGAGGTAGATGCTATCGTCGGATCTCTAGTTGGTCTGTCTCTCAGCGAGGTAGTTGCTGGTATACAAGATCCAGCCAGGTTCGGAGATCAGATTGCACATGCTCGCAATGCATTGAGGACTTCTAAATCGCCTTCACCCGCCAAGTCACCGTCCCCGGCAGCCTCTCAAGATTCCCGTGTGCTGGATGCTAATGCTCTCAATGCCACTGCATCGGCTCCTGAACACCCATCAACTCCAATATCGATTTCCGCGTCGATTTCCACACCACCACGGACATCCTCACCATCTGGTTCCGTTCCACCAATCTCAGAAAAAGACCGCATGGCCGTTGCGGTAGCCAAACTCGAATCGTCGAGACAGGCCGAGCTTACCGAGCTGCTCATGAGTTTACCTAAGCGTGAACGCGCTATGTGTCTTTTTAATGTCGAGGTCCTTAGAGCCAAGATTGCAGATGCCAAATTGGTCCTCGAATGTTCAGAGGGTGAGGAAGAGCAACAGAAATCTGACACCGAAGCCCAGCAGCCCACCCCTATTGTTCCTGTTACACCTCAAGCAAAAAGGCTGGTTACTACGGTGGTTGAGGACTCTCCGCAGACCCCCGCCCTCTCCTCACGTGGACCCTCGGCAGCGTCTTCGCCGACGCCAGCCACGCCAGCCTCGGCTACGTATTCTATTACGTCCCTGGCCCGTCTTCCCGCTGCAGAAATTATCAAGTTGGCCAATTCGCCTTCGCCAACTGGGTTACCATTGCCGAAGCCAGATCCATTGGTGGCGAAAGCAACTGATGAATTCATTGATGGTCTGTTGGACAAACCTATACAATCGCAGAAACAACAACTTGGCGATAAATTGTTTGTTCTTTTATATGTAACTTTTGGCAGATTTACATATCAGCTGACTTGTCATCTTGTAGGTGGAGGGCGATTAAGTCATTTGGAATCAAAGGAGCCGTAAGTTCTCCAGCTTCATGCATCTTTCTTTGAAGGCTCAGTTCGCCTTTCTTAGCCCAAACTTACCATCGCTTTGTTGGATCAAGACGATCTGCGTGCCCTTGCACATCTTATGAACAGCTATCCTAATGTTCTCAAGGAGAAGGCTCTACTTCTCCAAGCCTCGCAAGCTGGCGGCAAATAACAGTGTTTTCTCCCGTCTAGGTCCTTGGCTATCTTGTCATATTTTGTGCAAGTTTTGGTTTCCCTGATTGTATACACGTCACAAGATCAATGGATTGCGGATCTCATCGTGAGGAAACGCCGTTTACAACCTTTTAATACTGTTTTCCCCACATACCTATTCCCTATGGAGACATCGATGAATATACATTCTCCCTTGTCTTCCCGTCTCCACACTACTACATCACCTTCTTTGTCTCTTGACCTTTACTTTCACTATTTTTTTCTCCATACTTGACGACTTTTACGATCTACTTGATGTTATCACCTGTCGTGACTAAAATGTGATGAATGCTGTTGTTACGATGAACAGGCCGTTGCCAACTCGTTGGTCAGGAAAGGATGAGCCAAGGTGTGACCAACTATGGCGCAACCTTGGACATACGTCGGCCGTGTATCTCGAATTCGGGGAGTGGGCATCAGAACGGCTGGAGCTCGCTGCTATACGTTATGGGGATCAGTATTATACACGCTTGCAGCACCACGTAGATGGGCCGAATTACATTGTCTGGATTAATTAACTTCTTCACAGTAAGTGTTCGTTATTAGATAGCAGTTTATGGTATATATCTGAACGAAGGGGCCTGGTAATGACGCTGGTCGACGCTGGTCAAGGTAGAGTTCAAGCGCACGCACCTTATCAGCGAACTCCGAAGTATCTACTGTTTCGTCCGGATCTGGTACTCCATATTGCTCGTCGCGCAACCTATTCTCCATTCGATATGAGAGCTAGAACAGTGGTTCGTTACTATGCTCAATGACTTTGGGGCATGTCAAACTCACACTCAGTATCAGTGCACAGACTGCACCCAAGATCAACAGAAAAGCCGATACTATCGGGGAATTAACGAGGACTCCACACATGACAAGTGCTCAAGCGACGTACTTCCAAAACCACGCCTGTTCTCGATAGTTCAGTAATTAGTATGACCACATGGGACGGAGATGAACGCACGTATACGCAGGTCCCTCAGTCAACGGGTATAAGTGGGAGCCTAAGATACTGCCACACTGTCCAATCGCTCCAAAGAGGGGCATTCCCGTCGCCCTCTTTGTTTCCGAGCCAAGGTTGTGGGTGACTTCGTGGTGCATTTGGGTCAGCTTCGTTGCTAATTTCGCGTCACAGAAATTACCCTTACACCACGCTAGTACCAGGCCTATACTGGTGTATGTTCCGATGGCAACGCAAAACGTGGCAAAATAGCGAATGTATTGGTTGTGTGTAGCGCCTAGCAGAATCCTTTATGGGGTTTAGATGATGAAGAATTCGGGATAAGGTCATGACTGACAGATAGCCTAGACCTCCAAAGGCGCATGCTGCAACAATAAAGGGGCCTCTAATTCGCACTTTATCCGAGATATAAGATATGATTACAAGGAATATTCCAGCTGCAGCATACGGTGGGAC
>Ga0307518_10000059_pt1 | contig 74261 bp, 78 predicted proteins | sample 25_EM_MG_FD_203889 | JGI IMG/M metagenome (GOLD analysis project Ga0307518, IMG submission 203889) | Populus trichocarpa ectomycorrhiza microbial communities from riparian zone in the Pacific Northwest, United States - 25_EM | ecosystem: Host-associated > Plants > Roots > Unclassified | place...
TGTTTGAGTCAACCTTTACACCAGGACAGCACGAGTGCCAACACATTAAGTTTCCTCCGACATATATTACACTGACTATACTTCAAGTAGCACCACCGCAAAAATGTCAGATTAAATTTCCCATTTGCGATTCACATTTCTCACTACATTTACACCCGGCTTAAATTCTGCTAACCGCGTTGTGAGAGCAAGTGGCCGATCTGGTGCCCTTGGCAAGGGCCAGCGGATGTCTACAGGTCTTACGACCCTCTACCAATTCTGGTACGCAACAATATGAACACCCATTCTATTCTCGTCGTATGCCTGGTAATCGCTGACCTTTTGCACAGGTTATATGTGACTCCTATCGCTGGTGCTTACATTGCGGATACGTAGTACTGGGGCCGCTACAAGACCGTCTGCGTGAGCGTGGCGATCGCCATGCTTGGCCATATCATTATGATCATTTCCGCCATCCCCGGATAGACAGCGATGCCTCTGTTGGACTGTTTATTCTCTCCCTGATTGTAACCGGCGCCGGCGGTGGGGGGTTCAAGTCTAGCATCGCGCCACTGGTGGCTGAGCAATATAGGCGGACGAAAAAGTTCATTGGGATTACAAAATCTGGGGAACGTGTCATCGTGGACCCCAGCATGACAACCTCCAGAATTTATATGGTGAGTTGCTAGGTCGTATCTAGATATAAATACATGGAGCTCAATGTCATATTTAGTACTTCTATCTTTTCATTAACATCGGGGCCCTTCTTGGCCAGGTTGGAATGATTTACGCGGAACTGTACAAAACTTGACCGCGGACGACTTCTGGGAGAGCGCCAAACCAAGCAAAGTGGTGGGAGAGAAACCTAAATGGATGAGGTATGATGACAACTGGGTGGATGAGCTACGGCGAGGTTTCAAGGCCTGCTTTGTTTTCCTGTGATTGCCTATCTACGGTGCGTCTGGGTGATGCGCTCCTCGTAGAGTATGGACTGGATTTGACGATATTGCAACTTCCAGGGCTCTCCTACAACCAGCTAAACAACAACCTGACATCGCAAGCTGCAACGATGAGCACGCATGGTCTTCCGAATGACGTTCTTTCCAACTTGGATCTTTTCGCACTTGTTATATTCATCCCCCTTTGCGACCTTATCGTGTGTACTTATTTACTGCGGGTCCGTGGAATTATCAGTCAACACCTTTGTGTCCATAGTTCTATCCAGCTCTTGCTCAACGCAGAATCACCATCAGCCCTTTGCGGAAGATTTCCTGGGGCTTCTACACCGGTTCTGCAGCGATGATGTGGACAGCGGTTTTCCAGCATTATATCTACCAGGTACAGCGTATATTTTCAGCTGATGGCGAGCTATGGATTTAACGAGGATCTGAACACCAGACTAATCCATGCGGATACCACGCTGGTACATGCGTCGACGTAAACGGGAACCCACGGGTGTCACATCTAAATGTTTGGATTCAGACCGGATCGTGAGTTTCCAAAAGTTGGTAAACACGACGGCTAACGTTTTGTTTTGTCGTCTTTAGCTATGTTCTGATCGCATTCAGCGAAATCCTAACATCGATCACAGGTCTCGAATACGCCTTCACAAAGGCGCCGAGGAACATGCGCTCGCTTGTCATGTCTGCCCTTCTCTTCACAGGTTCTCTTTCAGCTGCGGTCGGAGAGGCCTTTGTGTGTAAGTCTTTCTCTACTGGACTTCGGTATCCTTGAGCACATGTTGACCATCTTCCGTGTTCATACCCCTCTCCGCTGACCCACTTCTCGTCTGGAACTATGGGTCCATTGCTGCTCTTTGTGCAATCACCGGTTCTGTATTTTGGATTGTCATGCGGAAGCTGGACGCAGAAGAAGACAAGCTCAACAACTTGACACAAGGGCACTTAGAGGAGTAAAATGATATCCGAAGAATGAAAATCAGGGGTAGGCTATGGATTTCACGTTGAAACGAGGTCGTACAGTTTGGATTAGTTGGGCAGGCTTTGACCCCAGCAGGTTACATTCTTCTGTGCTATGATACATATTAAAGCTGTACTAGTAGTCTAACGAGTCGCCCACATGATGCGTCTCAATAAATATGTGCTAGAATGCTGCATCGTGATGCCTAAGTTATTCGTGCGAAATGTGTAGAGTAGTATGAAAGGCAAGATGTACAATATGGGCACCCTGCCAACCAATCATGCGCCGCCGCTATGAACCAGAGAACGTATCCAGATCTATATAAAAAAGGATCACGATCAACTCCGTATCCCACCTCCATAGTAATCAACAACTTACCTATCGGCGACCGCCAATGATGCATAAAATGGTTTACAGTCGTTCCCCTCATCTTATGTCTCGTAAACGTCCCCCGCGACATACTCGCCACGCCACCTAACTCAATGTCCCCGTCATTCGTCAGCCGATTCGGCTGCAGCATCATCACGGGGCCACTAGGAAGCTTGGCGTCTCGGTCTCGCTCGCCTTCGCTCCCCGCATCCTCACGGTACCGCTCTCGCTGCTGGTGGCGGTGATGGGGCGGATCGCGATGATCGCCGCGCTCTCCACCCTTGACGACGTCCACGTCTGTGCTGGAGATCCGGTCATAACTCGGCAATCCGTACATGGACCCTTCGTCATGGCCGATAACACCGTACCCACGATGATACTCACGCACATGCACACGCCCCGTCGACGCATGTGGAGGGACAGATACAGTAGGCTCGATGAGCACTATATCGGTGGGCATGGTCGAGTGCTGTGTCCTATTCGTAAACTGCGAAGGGCGGCTCATGGTTGAGTGCGTGCTGCGCTTACGCTCGCGCTCTGCATCCTTTTTGGCCATTTCGCTTTCGATCGAGCGTGGAAAGAAGATCTGAATGCATCAGCATGTGATGGAAGCCAGGTTTGGATGTGGCACATACGACAAGCGTTATTCCAGAAGAGATGACGACGCCTATGCATGCGATCATCGCCAAGAGATCTAATGGTGCACAGGTTCCGTTCCGTGATCAGCTGGTGGTATGATCGTATCCGTGCATCAAAAAGTCTCACCTGTGGGAAGCCTATAGCGTAACACCATCAGTCCGTAGTCCACAGAATGAGATAGATGCAGAGCGCGTGGCTGGCATCGGAGGAAAGGTAACTCACATTTTGTCATTGATATGCTGGTGTGGTCGTACGCCATCAACTCCTAAGATGAGTAATGGGATTGTAAATAGGAATCGGAAAACAATGCGAATACACTGATTGGTCCACCCCTTGTTAGCAAAGGACGTGCTTTCACCTGGGAAGTTACGAACGCACATTCAGTTCGTGATACTTGGTCAACCTAACCAAGGTATTTTTATCCACATTTGAATGCTTCTGTGGAGGAACCGATCCGTCAGGATACTAGATGCACGATGACAGAGAAATGAACATACGAGATTCTCAATAAACGATGGGAACGCATACAGAACAGGAAGGAACCATATTGTCAATGACAGGCTTCCTAGACTCCCGGCGAGGAATGTGTACGCTTCACACTGCACAAACGGCTTTCAATGCCACGACCAAACATAAACTGGATGAACACACCTTTCCCAAGTCACTCCTGGTCAAAATCGTTACAAGGGGCATGTATATCGTCGCAATGCCTGAGCCGACCACCCACACCTTAAAGTAAAGCGTCCTGAACCAGTCATGGTTGAATGAATTCAAGTTGACAAGAAAGAGCCAGAAACATAGCTCTGTAAAGGGGAGATCAGTCCTGAATATCACATTCGATTAACCATCATCGATCGGTGACATTGATATGTCATGCGTAGATTTGTGGAAAGGGACGTAGAAATGAATAGATGTACCTTCCAGATGTGATACCCTGTTACACCCGACAGATCATTGTCAGTGTTGGATATGGGAAAGATGAAAAACGAACATTTCAAGACCCCACGCCAACGAGAAGCAGAAATATAATGGCAAAATTGCGCCACGCGCATGCTCGCTCCACAGCTCATATGGTGTCGGGAGAACTATAAAAGACTGAATCAGCCACCGACCATTGTTTATTTACCACGAATCATCGCGGAGAAAAAGAGGGCGTCCGTGTAGCCCAAAGCAGCTGACTGGACCTAACTACTAGCAAATGCGAAAAAGTGCAGAAACGAAGACGATACTCACCTCCGTACCCCAGGACATAGGTGTATCCGTATTGGTACTTGATCACCGCCAAGCCTACCGCATATACGATGATGAGAGGTACACTGGTTAGATACGTGTACTGCTCGGGGTTGTATCGCCATAGTAGTTCGTTATCGAGCAATCAACACAAGACCCATGTCTTCTGATAGGAAAAACATACTGTCATGATGCGCTTGAAAGCCCCCGAATGCGGACCATGATTCCACCTGCGTCCACACGTCGACAAGCGCTGGCACTGAAACCACAGGAACACACACCTGAGGCACTTGAACCGATCGAAGGACCATAGGTGAAAGATGAGGAAGGTTCCCAGCTAAAACGAGACCAGTTAGGCGAATATTCTGCTGAGGTGAGGGAGCTGCGCTATTACCATGACTGTCAGAATGGCCCACATGAGATTAACAGCCGGAGATGTGTGCGCCATAGGGTAAAATGGGGTGGGTTTGCGAGTTCCTGAGTGGGTGTTTAGACAGGTATATGACACGTTAATTTTTCATGCACTAGAGAGAACAATGTATGACTGTCAGAAACAAGTGAAGCGGAATTTGATGCATAAACATACCGATTATATGTAGGCCCAGGACTTTCAGGGCTCTGGCGCCGATTACAATCCAGCTGAGAAGCCCTTTAATGGGACACTGCGCGTGAAGCAGGACTGTGTCCGGATTCAGATAACGCGTCTGTGTGGAGGGAATAAATATGTACCTCTGGCCCAAATGCTGTGACCTAGCATATGCCTGCATCATCATAAGTTAACCAATGTTCCGTTTCCGAGTCTGTTTCGGCAGGAGGAACATGGGAAGTTGCCGTGCTCCCCTCATGATCAGTTCCTGGTAAGCATTACCGGGGACCGGAAATTGATCAAACCGTACTAAACGCAGCTGGAGTCCCATGCACAGCCTGCAGTGCTAAGTCGGGTGACGTCGTCATCGTCCTTCTCTGCGGCACAGACGCACACGGTCGCACACGCAACTCCACAGAGCTGGCATTGCAGGTCACCACCAGAACAAAAGTGCTGATTCTGAAGTCCCCCATTGAACAGTCCAAGAACACCGTCGGAAAACTTGCACCGTATCGGATTTCGGAGACTGAAGCTTGATTCGATAGCCGATCTTGACTGCGACGTCAAGCAAGTCACATCTCAAAGAAACAAAGGGCAGTGATTATTTCAACCGACTACCATCACATGTCCACGACAACAAATTCTCGCCCTTCGCCATCCCAAGAAGACCAGGAAGACCTTCTTCTCTCCTGCCGATATGGCGACCTCGAGGACGTGCAAGCCTTCGTCGCCAAGTATGGCGCCATCCTACTCTCAGAAACACACGACGAACACGGCAACACCGTCCTCCACATGACATGTGGAAACGGCCACGTAGGTGAGTAATTCTTCTCACACTTCTAAAATCCAAAGACGACGGTCGCAAGACGTCCCATAGACATTCTCGAGTACATCCTTCCCCTTGTTCCATCACCATTGATTGCGAAACAGAATGATTCTGGATCAACACCGCTTCACTGGGCGGCGGTCAATCGGCATCTCGTGATAGCACAGAAATTAGTACAGTTCCCAGGCGGACCTGGTGTCAATTTGATTGACATCAAAAATACGGCGGGAAGATCACCGCTGGCAGAGGCCGAGATGGCAGAATGGGACGAGGGCGCGAGATGGTTTGTTCAGGTCATGAATCTGGACGAGGTCAAGGAAGAAGAGGGCGACGACCAGGTTGATTCGTCTCAGACGGTTGAGATCGAGATTCAGGACGCGGAGGGTCAGGTTGCAAAGATGAAGATCAATGGTACTCCTCAGCCACCCAGTGAGGACCCCGCACCAACTGGAGAGCAAAAAAACCAATGATGTGTGTGCATATTCATTTTTTCCAGCAAACATTTCTCTAATTTTCTTGCCGAACAGGTACGGTACATTATAATACAAATACAGCGTGTATGTCCCGCCATGTCGAAGTTCACATTTTGTGGCGTCAATTGACACGCTTGATGAGAATCTGACTGGGAATGGATAATGATATACGAACCAGGTGCAGCTTGATCACAGGAGTACATTCGCTTTCCGCGACCTTTGCACTTGTCTCCTTCAGCCCCTCCCCGAGTCTCCGTGAGTGTGGAGACACTGCTGCCTGTCCCTGATTCTGAACAATCAATGGCATCGGTCAGCGAGAACTGCACCGGTTCACGACTCTACTTGGGCCTGTTCCCATTCTTGTACCAACTCACCTACTAAATCTACCCACCCTACCACGCTGACAGTATCTCATGGTCATTCATTTTTGATTGACATTCCTTTCCTACTTTGCTCCTTATTATCGAATGCCATGCCCGTCCAAACTAGCGCTGGTGAGAGCGTAATAGATCCAGCGGGGCCCTCCAATCGAGTCCCACGTACCTCCACCAGACCTGGCAACACCTAGCTAGGAGCCACCAGGACCCCCGTATTGTTCCGATGCGCACTGCGCGCTAGGTCGGTGGTCTCACTTAGGTTTAGGCGCATTTGCTGATCATGATGATCGATGAAGCATGAAGGATCAACAGGTACATTGCTACAAAAGTATCCTCAACAGTGCCTCAGACCGACTCGGCGCCAAAGACGGAATTGAAGCCTTGGTGGAATTCCTCCGCCCCACCAACGCATTTAAAAAACAACAACGCCCCATGTACCATACCCGAAGTACCCCCAACGTAACGTACTAATAACTTGTACCCTTTTTTTTAGGACATATCTCTCAGGCAGAGAGATGAAGTCCGTTTCACCCAATGCCACCTCATGATCTTCTGTCCCACCACATCGTACCTCACATGTTCGTCAAGCTTCCCGATCAACGCAAACACGGATCTAGGCAGCGACATCAACAACATGAACCGAATCTATAGGCGTGAGGAAACCGTTGCGTAGTAGACGTGTCCTTTGCCTTTATAGTCGTCAGGTCAAACGCAACTTAATGTCTTAACTGCGAACATGCAAGCCTCCACACTCCTCGAGCAACTCACTGGACGCCAATACGACCGCGCCTGTCCGAAGTATGGGTTCGGACAGATTCAAAAAGTGTTTCACACGGCCCTGCAGCAACATCTCGCCAACGCAGGCTCCGGGGAAGAACGGCATCGAATAGGGAAGAGATGCCAAGTCTTTCTCCCCTCACCAGGTCTTCATCGCCGCCGGATCGTGACTACTCGGTGCCTCCCAGCGTTCATGCTAGGGCTGAGGTATTACGCCGAGGACTTGTCAAGCGGGCAAGAGAAGACAGCGACCCCAATGAATACGTAGGACGGCGCCAACGCGCTCGTGCGAAGTAGTCCATCTCTCCTTTGGATCCCAATTCAGGCTGGGGCCAACCATGTGGGGCCTTCCCAGCGCAAGACTTATCGGATTTTTCGGGAAGCCTCAATATTGTCTGTAATATGATGAACCTTCCAGCATATTCGTACTACTTCGTCAGAGGTACAGGTGTCATCCGATGGTATCAAATCGAACCATTCGTGTCAAGAACTCTGGTACTATAGTCTTGTATCCAGCCATTATGGTGGTGCAGGATCGTCCTCGCAGCGTTCTAGCTCTGCATATCATCTAATCACGCAGATTTCCACAGCGGATGGGTACGAGACCAGATTTCAATGCTGTGCTGTTTTGGTGTTGGATACTGGATCCCAGAACAGAGATACTTCGATCAGAAGGGGTCGAGCTGGCAGACCCTGGTCATGTACTAAAGCTTCGGATCCCTTTATACACCTACGTCGTAAGGGCGTTCACCATATCTAGCCCACTCTACATTCGGGGTTACCAAATACCATCGCCATATCGTTATCCAGCAATTCTCGTTTTCGCACGTCCAGTCAACTCCGGCAACAGGCGGCGTCGACTCGACGATCGGATGATTATCGATATCGTGTTGCCTACTAGCCGACGAAATGCTTTGGTATTTCAGACCGAATGGCCAATGGCCATAATCTATACCGGGTGAAGCCGTCATCTCCCTCTCGGAATTATGCAGCCAACGGGAGAAACATTCCCGTCAAATGCTCCCGATGCCAATAGAACTCCGGTTGGTGGTTCATATGTAGTACGTTTTGTGTATGTAATGATTAGGATCAAGGCGAAACCCAGATCTGGAGCATACTAGTAGAAGGATAACACTGGATCGGAAGCTCCAATATGGTGTGCAAAAGGCGAACGTTCCATGACTGAGTCCCAGCAATTGTGGGGTGGAGTCGGAGTAAATGCATTACCCTCAAAGAAGTCGATGGAATTGCAGTGTCCAGAGCCCGGGAATGGCGTTTGCCGTGAATATATAAAGACATCTCATCATGATGAAATACTAGCTCCCGTCATCATTGGTCACCGGTTTGTTGGAAGAGCGGGGAAGAAATTCAACGTTGAATATTCTTAGCTCACACCCAAACCACGACAGACCTCGGAGGTGCCCTCAAGGTTAGTGGACCTGCCATGAACTGATCTAACGACAAATAAGTTCAGAGAAGCCCTCCAGCAAAGTCATAATTACAAAAGCAACCCGAATAACGGATTGTACCTATGTCCAGCCGATAGGGATACGCACCCTCATGTAAGATATAGGCAACTCGAGAAAGCTTATCGAACAGTAGGGCATACGGTGATTTACCGCCGTCTGGAGAAGTACTCGATACCAGAGGGACCAGATGAAATGGAAACATTTACCCCTGAGTGAAGAAACCCCAAAATCACCGGAATAAATTGAGCGTATGACTTTCTTGGCCATTGCCGAGGCAGTGGAACATTTGGTTCGAATCAATATCATTGGATTGGAACATCCCGTGCTTCTGACAAACGTGATAATCTTCATGTGTTCATCTCTGCTACAGGCCGTGGGGTGATTATCGGTACATACGTACCACGTTCTCACTAGCCGACGAAGCGCAGCTTGGTGCTTCGGACCAGTCGAACTTTCTCCATGACTATGTGCGCATACATCAAATGCTCTTCAAATTGGTGCCGATAGGACTCCGGTTAGCTGGTTCATAAGGGGCTAGTAGGCGTACGGTTGGAATTACGTCCAGGAATAAAGCACTGTTGTGCCAAGATGAAGGAAGCCTGGCGGATTTGGGTCATGGAAGGAGAGTCGGAATTGCAGTATAAGTTAACCAGATTCCCAGCCCAGCATGGCAAAAGGGAACGTTCCATGATACTAACTCGGGAAGGTGCTCTCATACCATATGGAATCATGGCGTCCCCACAGGGATAAAAGGGACATCTGCCCTCGATAACTTCCAGGAATTAGCACTGTCTCCATATCACCTTCATCATGTCCTGCGACCTCGAGACTGGAAATTACAATGTCCTATCCTACCTTGACGGCAACGCCGTCAACACCTGTCCTTCAGTAGCTCCAGCAGAAGTTGTGATCCTCACCAACGTCACGCCTGTAGGTCTCGTAATGCACGGATGTTTGGCATATCTTGAAATGTTGTCAATAGGTCCGCGTCGTGAAACTCCAGGACTGCACCTACAACCTATATGTCAGCGACGGGCATGTCAAGCCCGTGGAACAAAATTTCCTCCAGGCCGCCCTCACCCGTGATGTGCCTCGGGAGTGGGTTCTCACCTACCACGGAAGTCTGGGTTCATACACGTAAGTTATTCGCATCCAGCACTCGACGGAGGTTGGGGGAATCTTACATAACCTTTACTTCAGCATTGTGTTGAGAGACGATCCTGACCTGGCGTGGACTGACTCAGGAAATGAACCCAGTTGTGATCGTCGGGTATAGTCTCCTATTCCTGTCATCTATGGGATAGCACCGTTTTCACACTACATTTTAGCTTCGCCTCACTCCTTTGGACAGATCCCCAGTGCCCGCTCCTCAGCTGTTCAGGTTCGTGCGTGTGGATTGATCATAGTGCCAGGTTCGAGGAGAATCGTTCGTATCTGAAATGTAAGATCAAGTGGTTGAGTTGAAATCTGTTATCTGTGTTTAGTACAAGAAGCTAGTGCCAATTGTATGAAATGTTTCGTGGTGCGGATTTCCGACCTCGGGCTTCGTTCTTGTAACGACTTTCTCGTGCAGAGGTTGGAATTCTGAGTCGTATAGTGCTTGAATTCAACCAGACAACCCTTCCAGGACCTTGTTACAACGGACAGACGCCCAACAATCTTCAAAGGAAATCTGGCACTTGGCAGGTAAATTGTTCCAGCTTTGTTGGTGATGGGCTTCCGGCCAGCCTCAGAGGATTGTCACCTCAAACCTACTCAGCGCCAAAGTCAGACGGCACATCGTACCCAGCATGTTCTTCTTCAAGCTTCCTGATCAACGCAAACACGGCTCTAGGCGGCAACTGTCAACGACAAGAACTGAATCTGTAGGCGCATGAGTGCCATTACCTTGAAGCTTGATCCCACGCTATGAGGCCCTTTGTAGTAGAATGAGGAACGTACATAGTATATGTGTCCTTTGCCTAGTCATCAGGTCAAATGCAACTTAATGTTTTACTTAACTGCGAACATGCATGCATCCGCACTCCTCGAGCAACCCACTGGATGCCAATACGACTGCGCCTGTCCAAAGTATGGGTTTGGACAGACTCAAAAGAGCCATGCAGCAACGCCTCGCCAACGTATTCGATGATCGAAGATCGGAGAAGAGATGTCAAGTCTCCCTCCCCTCACCAAGTCTTCATCGCCGCCGGTTCGTGACTATTCGGTGCCTCCCGGCGTTCGTATTAGGGCTGAAGTACGCCGAAGACTTGTCAAGAGGGCAAGAGAAGACCGCGACCCCAATGGATACATACTAGTACGCAGGGCGCTAACGCGCTCGTGTGAAGCAATCCATCTCACCCTGGATCAAACTAACGGGTCAACCATGTGGGGCCTTTCCAGCGCAAGACTCATGGGATTCTTCGGGAAGCCTCGATATTGTCTGTAACTTTGTGATGAACCCTTACAGCATGATGTTCGTACCACTTCGTCAGAGGTACAGGTATCCTCCAACAGTACTATCAAATTATCGAACCATTCATGTCAACTTGTCAAGAACTCCGCTACTATAGTCTTGTATCCTGCCATTACTATGGTGGTGCAGGATCATATTGGCTGTGTACGAGACCAGACTTTTGTTGGACTGTTTTGGTGTTGGATGCTGATATTAAAGGATCCCAGAGCAGATCAGAAGGGGTCTGGGCGATACCCAGGAAGGTCATGCATAACCAATACTCGATCTATTCCGGCGACTTTGGGATTTCTCTACTCAGGAACTGACGCTCTGATTCAGAGAGGTAAGCTGGACCCTCTGCGCAGGTCATGTAAAGTTTCGGATCCCTTTATACACCTACGAAGGCCGTTCACCATATCTAGCCCACTCCACATTCGGGGTTACCAAATATCATCGCCATGTCGTCATCCAGTAATTCTCGATTTCGCACGTACCGTCAACTCCGGCAACAGGCGACGTCCAGGCGATGGGATGATTATCGATATCGTGTTGCCTAGCCGACGAAATGTTTTGGTATTTCAGATCGAATGGCCATAATCTGTACCGGGTGAAGCCGTCATCTCCCAGAGTCTCAGAATTATGCAGCCAAAGGGAGAAACATTCCCGTCAAATGCTTTCGATGACAATAGTACTCCGGTTGGTGGTTCATAGAACGTTTTGTGCGTGTGTAATGGTTTGGAATCAAGACGAAACCCGGATCTGAAGCATAGAAGTATATAGCACTCGGAAGCTCCAATCTGGTGTGCAGAAGGCGAACGTTCCATGACTGAGTCCCAGCAATTGTGGGGTGGAGCCGGAGTAAATGCATTACCCTCAAAGAAGTCGATGAAATTGCAGTGTCCAGAACCCCGGAATGGCGTTTTCCGGGAAAATAATACACCTCATCCATGAAGTAGCGAGGGACCAGATGAAATGGAACTACTTACCCCTGAGTGAAGAAACCCCAAAATCACCGAAATAAATTGAGCGCTGGCTGCATGACTTTCAGTTGGCCATTGCCGAGGCCATTTCTAATTGAAGTTCTTCCGTTCTGAACTCTGTTTATATCAAGTACTATTCAAATACGAAGACAGCACTCGAATGGAACGGGTGGTTCACATTGGACAACATCCCGTGCTTCTGACAAACGTGACACAAACATGCAGTCATCATGCATCATGTTGCGACCATCGTCATGCTGTTTGCTTTGTATCATCGTGTGTTCATCTCTGCTACAGGCAGTGGGTGATTATCGGTACCATGTTCTCACTAGCCGACGAGGCGCAGCTTGGTGCTTCAGACCAGTCGAACTTTCTCCATGACTATGTACGCATACAAACAACTTTGCTCTTCAAATTGGTGCCGATAGGACTCCGGTTAGCTGGTCCATAGCTTAGGCGCTCGGCGCACGGTTGGAATTATGTCCAGGAATAAAGCACTGCGGCTGTGTCAAGATGAAGGAAGCCTGGCGGATTTGGGTCATGGAAGGAAAACGTCGGAATTGCAGTATAAGTTAACCAAATTCCAAGCTCAGCATGGCAAAAAGCGAACCTTCCATGATACTTACTCTGGATTCCAGGTGCTCTCATACCATATGGAATCATGGTGTCCCCACAGGGATAAAAGGGACATCTGGCCTCGATAACTTCCAGGAATTAGCACTGTCCACATCGCCTTCATCATGTCCTGCGACCTCGAGACTGGAAACTACAATGTCCTATCCTACCGTGACGGCAACGCCGTCAATACCTGTCCTTCATTAGCTCCAGCAGAAGTTGTGATCCTCACCAACGTCACGCCTGTAGGTCTCGTAATGCATGGATATTTGACATATCTTGAAATGTTGTCGATAGGTCCGCGTCGTGAGAGCCCAGGGCCCGCCAGACTGCATCTACCACCTATATGTCAGCGACGGGCATATCAAACCCGTGGAGCAAGATTTCCTCCAGGCCGCCCTCACCTATGATGCGCTTCGGGAGTGGACTATCACCCACTACCCAGGTCTGGGTGCATACACGTAAGTTATTCGTACTATCCAGCACTCGACAGAGTTGAGGGAACCTGTAATACATAACCTTTGTTTCAGCATTGTGCTGAGAAACGAACCTGACATGCTGGCGTGGACGGACCCAGGAAATGATCCTAGTTGTCATCGTCGGGTATAGTCTCCTATTCTTGTCATCTATGAGATAGCACCATTTTCACACTAGATTTTAGCTCCGCCTCACTCCTTTGGACAGAACTCCAGTGTCCCCTCCTCAGCTGTTCAGGTTCGTGCGTGTGGCTGATTGATCATAGTGGTTCGAGGATAATTGTTCGTATCTGAAATGTAAAATCAAGTGGTTGAGTTGAAATCTGTTATCTGTGTTTAGTACTACAAAAAACTACTAGTGATTGTATGAAATGATTTGTGCTGTGCATTTCATGTAGCGACTTTAAATTCTCGTGCAGAGGTTGGAATTTTGAGTCGTATAGTGCTTGAAATCAATTAGACAGACATCCAACAATCTTCAAAATAAACACTCAGTTTGGTTCAGGTAAAAAGACGATTCTAGCTTTGTTGGTGATGGGCTTCTGGCCCCAGGATCTACTCAGCAGGGGCACTCTTGATCCTCGAGTTTTCCCACGCTCTAGTGAAGGATCCTGCCTTTACAACAGCCGTCGCCACTGTTTTTCTCCTACTTACAACAGTGCAACACTTCCATCACCGACGGTGGTACTCAGCCATGTCAACATCCAACCAGTCCCTGCAAGGCTGCCCTCATCAATCTGACCACCAAACTCTCCCCCCTCTTTCTACACTCCCCTTCAGTGTTCATCGGTTACACTTTCTTAGGGAGATTACTCTCCCGCAGGATCAAACGCGAGTTCTCTGGGTACCCACACGAGCGTCCAGGAAGCATTTGATTGAGATTGTTTTAGAAGCAGAGGGATATCCGTTCTCTTCTTACAGCCTTGCTTTCTTTATACCGACATTTCTACGTCCAACAACTCCTTAGCTACACTTCTTAACCCCTCCTACGGCCTTCTGGTACCGCGTCTTAGCGGTATATAAATCTCTGACCTACTTGGCGCCAAAGACGCATTTGCTTTGTTGGAATTCCTCCGCACCATCAACGCATTCACATAAAAAAACAACGCCCTGCCACACCTGAAGTGCCCCAATATGACGTGCTAACTCGTATGTACCCAGTTTTTTTTTTGGACATATCTTTCTCAGGCAGAGAAATTGCAGATATGAAGCTCGTTTCACCCAAGTACTACCACCTCATATGATGATCTTCTGTCCTACCACATTGTACCCAGCATATTCTTCAAGCTTCCTGATCAACGCAAACACAGCTCTAGGCAGTGACATCAACGACAAGAACTGAATCTGTAGGCGCACAAGCGCCATTTCATTGATCCCACATTGTGAGGCCCTTTGTAGAACGAGGAAACCGTCAGTACGTAGTATACGTGTCCTTTGCCTTTATAGTCGTCAGGTCAAACGCAACTTAACGATTTACTAACTGCGAACATGCAAGCCTCCGCACTCCTCGAGCAACCTACTGGACGCCAATTCTACTGCGCCTGTCTGAAGTATGGGTTCGGACAGACTCAAGATGTTTCACAGCAATACCTCGCTAACGCAGACTCTGGGGAAGAATGGCATCGAATAGAGAAGAGATGTCAAGTCTCCCTCCCCTTACCAAGTCTTCATCGCCGCCGGATCGTGACTACTCGGTGCCTCCCAGCGTTCGTACTAGGGCTGAGGTATGCCGAGGGCTTGTCAAGCGGGCAAGAGAAGACCTTGACCCCAATGAATACTTAGGACGATTCCAACGCGCTGAAGCAGTCCATCTCACCCTGGATCAAACTGCGGGGTCAACCGTGTGGGGCCTTTCCAGCGCAAGACTTATTGGATTTTTCGGGAAGCCTCGATATTGTCTGTAGTATGATGAACCATGTTCGTACCACTGCGTCAGAGGTACAGGTGTCCTCCAACGGCATCAAATCGAACCATTCGTGTCAAGAGCTCCGCTACTATAGTCTTGTATCCTGCCATTACTATGGTGGTGCAGGATCGTCCTCGCAGCATGATTCTAACCTCTGCATATCATCTAATCACGCAGGGTTCCACAATCATTGGCTGTGTACGAGATGACACTTTTGTTGGATACTGATATTAAGGGATCCCAGAGCAGATCAGAAGGGGTCTGGACGATACCCAGGAAGGTCATGCATAACCAATACTCGATCTATTCCGGCGACTTTGGGATTTCTCTACTCAGGACCTGGCATTCTGATCCAGAGAGGTAAGCTGGACCCTCTGCGCAGGTCATGTAAAGTTTCGGATCCCTTTATACACCTACGAAGGCCGTTCACCATATCTAGCCCACTTCACATTCGGGGTTACCAAATATCATCGCCATGTCGTCATCCGGTAATTCTCGTTTTCGCACGTACAGTCAACCCCGGCAACAGGCGACGTCCAGGCGATGGGATGATTATCGATATCGTGTTGCCTAGCTCGGACGAAATGCTTTGGTATTTCATATCGAATGGCCATAATCTGTACCGGGTGAAGCCGTCATTTCCCTCTCAGAATTATGCAGCCAAAGGGAGAAACATTCCCGTCAAATGCTCCCGATGCCAATAAAACTCCGGTTGGTGGTTCATACTAGTACGTTTTGTGTATGTAATGATTGGGAATCAAGACGAAACCCGGATCTGGAGCATAGAAGTCGATGAAATTGCAGTGTCCAGAGCTCGGGAATGGCGTTTGCCGGGAAAATAAGACATCTCATCCATGAAATACTAGTTCCCATCGTCATTGGTCAACAGTTTGTATTAGGAAGAGCGGGGAAGTTCAACGCCGAATATTCTTAGCTCACACCCAAACCACGATAGACCTCTTGCCCTCAAGGTTAGTGGACCTGAACTGATCTAAATAAGTTCAGAGAAGCCTGCCAGCGAAGTCACAATTGCAAAAGCAACCCGAGTAACGGATTGTGCCTAGCGATAGGGATACGCACCCTCGTGTAAGATATAGGCAACTCGAGAAAGCTCGAACGCCACACAGTTATTTACCGTCGTCTCCATGGGGAAGTACTCGATAGCCACAGTTCCAGAGGGACCAGATACATTCACCCCTGAGTGAAGAAAACCCCCAAATCGCCGGAATAAATTGAGCGCTGGCTATGTATGACTTTCTTGGCCATTGCCGAGGCCCTTTCTAATTGAAGTTCCTCACTGCGTTCTGAACTCGAGCTGTTTATACCAAGTATTATTCAAATACGAAGACAGTGCTCAAGATTTGAATCAATATCATTGGACAACTCCCCGTGCCTCTGACAAACGTAATACAAACGTCATGTTTCGCCCAATGCCCATCGTCATGCTGTCTGCTTTGTGTCTTCGTGCATTCAAATCTCTGCTACAGGCAGTGGGGTGATTATCGGTACCATGTTCCCACAGTACTAGCTGACGAAGCGCAGCTTGGTGCTTCGGACCAGTCGAACTTTCTCCATGACTATGTACACATACATCAAATACTCTTCAAATTGGTGCCGATATTAGGACTCCGTTAGCTGGTTCATAAGGGGCTAGTAGGCGCACGCGGTTGGAATTACGTCCAGGAATAAAGCCCTGTTGTGTCAAGATGAAGGAAGCCTGGCGGATTTGGGTCATGGAAGGAGAGCAGTCGGAATTGCAGTATAAGTTAACCAAACTCCCAGCCCAGCACGGCAAAAAGCGAACGTTCCATGATACTAACTCTGGAAGGTGCTCTCATACCATATGGAATCATGGCGTCCCCACAGGGATAAAAGGGACATCTGCCCTCGATGACTTCCCAGGAGTTAGCACCGTCTCCATATCACCTTCATCATGACCTGCAACCTCGAGACTGGAAACTACAATGTCCTATCCTACCTTGACGGCAACGCCGTCAACACCTGTCCTGCATTTGCTCCAGCAGAAGTTGTGATCCTCAAAAGCGTCACGCCTGTAGGTCTCGTAATGCATGGGTGTTTGATATATCTTGAAACATTGACAATAGGTCCGTGTCGAGAGAGTCCAGGGCCCGCCGGAGTGCACCTACCGCCTATATGTCAGCGATGGGCACGTCAAGCCCACGCAACAGGATTTGCTGGAGGCCACCCTCACCGCCGATGTGCCTCGGGAGTGGATTATCACCCACAACCCAGGTCTGGGTGCATACACGTAAGTTATTCGCATCCAGCACTCGACAGAGTTGAGGGAACCTGTAATACATAACCTTTTCTTCAGCATTGTGCTGAGAGATGATCCTATCCTGGCATGGACTGACCCAGGAAATGAACCCAGTTGTGATCGTCGGGTATAGTCTCCTATTCCTGTCATGGGGTAGCATCATTTTCACACTACATTTTAGCTCCGCCTCAATCCTTTGGAACCATCCCCAGTGCCCGCTGCCCAGCTGTTCAGGTTTGTGCCTGTGGCTAATTGATCATAGTGGTTTGGGGAGAATCATTCGTATCTGAAATGTAAGATAAAGTGGTTGAGTTGGAAACCTGCTATCTGTGTTTAGTACAAAAAGCTAGTGATTGTATGAAATGTTTTGTGCTGTGTATTTCTGATCAGGCTTACGACATTCTTGTAACAGCTTTCTCGTGCAGAGGTTGGAATTCTGAGTCGTATAGTGCTTGAATTTAACCAGATAATTGTGTGCGCGAACTTGGATCCTGTGACAACGGACAGATGTCCAGCAATCTTCAAAGGAAACACTCAGTGTGGTTCGGGTAAACGGATGATAATCGTTCCAGCTTTGTTGATGGGCTTGGCATTAGGGGCAATATAATATATTGGATGCCACACACCCACACAGTAAGCACCTATCGCGCATACCATGCCATTATTCTAAAACAGCATCAATGTAAGCAAAATTTATCGTGTGTTGTTTCAGTTAGCGATTTGCAATGTTTCTGAAAGAGATCTTGCGGTCTTTCTTCCGTCAACACAATGATATGCGCCCTTCATGATGTGCTACATTTGCACGTTGCCACTCGCAGTGCGATAGATCTGGTATGATGATCTGGTATGATGTGCACAACACACGCATAATGCTGACGACGTACCTGTGGTCCTGTGCGAGTAAGACGAACTATTGGTTTAATCCTGATACATCTGCGTTGAATGAGAACAAAGAACAAAATTTTGGTCAAAACTGGAACATTGATTCGGCGGCGATGTTTTCTGGGCTGAGACGTCCAGTTGGCTGTGTTGAGGGCTGCTTGTTGAGCGGAGTGGAGTTGTGCTTCATCCTCCGTTGAGGAGAAAAAGACACCGGGAGTCGAAGCTGTGCCAGTAGGGCAAATGATCCGCCAGCTTTGGGCCATCAGACTCAATGGTGATCCGTTGCCAAGCCCAGTGCACAGCCACAATTGCAGCAGTGCTTCCGACTAAAATCTTGTTTACCTACTTTGAAGGTCCTTGCTCGTCTACACTGCTGTATTTCTTTGCTTACACCCCAAATTTGTAATGGATGCAGCACTGCCTTCATACTTGATGGAGGTACGGTCAGCACTTACGCTTTCCCCGTACGATTGATGCAATACTCATGACTATTGAGCGCATTCCTAGAGGATGTACTATGAGCCTATGCCTCCAGACCAGGCGTTCTCATCCTCAAAGGAGTCAATATGAAATCGTCAGTGCTTTTGGGTCGGGGGTTGTCCTTCATTGCTCGCGGTCTCGCTGGTGCCCTTTACATAGTACGAGCAAGCATCTAACAAAAAGAAGTTCAAGCTCATGAAAGGTGTACGTACCAAGTCCGACTCCAAGACAGACAATTTCATCACCAAGCTACCCAAAGGGTATGATACCGTGGACGGCGAATGTATCGGGCGGGCGGAGATGGCGCGAGGCCATCGTGCGTGCAATCGTATCTTATCCTCAGATCTTGCTCCTGGCCGAGGTAACCAGTGCCCTCGAGAGTCGACACACAGCCCAAGGGCATGAAGGATGCTCTCGATGAGGCATGAGCTTCAAAGTATTTTCCCGCTTCGAGTATAACTTCTTGTGGTAATGTTTCTGGAGGATCTGAGAACTCGACAGGTCCCTGGATCCTTGAGGTTAATTTTACTTTGATCGGAGGACTCCTAATTCTCACGTCTCGGTTCCAAGGTTTTCCTCCGTGCCTTCGAACTTGAAATGCTGTCTGCATCGGCAGAACCCCTGCTTAATGTTGATGATAAATTCTAGGGACAGCGTTAACTTCGTTCTACATTGCGACAGCGGTTGCCTACACCGTCCAGTCATCTGTCATCACAGAAATGCCAACAGGTTAGAGTGGTTTTTGCACCCATCGCAGTCGTCGTCTGCTATTGCACTGACCCGCGTCGTCGCAATCTGAAAGAATAGGGGAAGAAACGCCCCACAATTCCCAGCAAGGCAAAAAGTTCAGTCATGATATCATGTCCCCACAAGCAGAGAGGGTTCTTTGAGGCTGATCGATTCGATTGGTCGGGAAGTCTCATATCACCTGCACTAGTGTGATGAACTCTTGCTACATGCTTGTATCACATTCAACATCGGAGGTACGGGGTGATATTGATTCGGACCACCCGTATCAGGAGTCCCGCTTGAGCGCTGTCTTCGTCTTGAATAGTACTTGATATAAACCGGGCTTAGAATGAAGGACCTTCGATTAGAAGGGGTCTGGACAATGGCCAAGAAGGTCATACTATTCAGGTGATTTGGGGGTTTCTCCGTTCGGAGGTCAATATTTCCATTCCTCATCATGATCTGGTCTCTCGACACCGCTGTAACTGCAGCTGATAAGATCACCGTGTGTCCTACTGATCTATGAATTGCTTATACCTCACACGAGGGCGCGTATCCATATTGGCAGGCCGTACAAACGTGTTTCTAGGATTGCTTTTGCAAATTGTGACTGGCGCTGGCGGGCTTCTCTGAACTTTATTTGTACTACATTTTCGTTCGATCGGTTCAGGTTTACTAATCTTTAGCCTGCGTGGTGATCGGACGATAAACGATGCACCTGCCACGACCGGATGTTACCGAATGCAAGGAACCTCGTCACAGTACCATACTGAGCTCAAGCACTCGTGTTTTCGTCCAACGTGGTTGCGGTCAACTCTGGCGCAGACAATAGGGTGGTTATCGGTATCATGTTGCCACTTGAGGTGAGTGAGTGTCTATGTAGTTGTCCGAAAGCGGCACTTGTCGAGTTCACTGTTATACTTGTTCAACTAGAGTCTATGCGTAAATATATCGGTCACGTCATTGACATGAAGTGGTTAAGTTGAGGAAAAAAGTGAGGTTGCATCAAGGTCCCCCCAAGGCCACTACTACCACTGAGGTGAGGTGTACTATCTCACCTCAGCCTCACAAAAAGGTGTCCTTGCCTCGCGGCAATACTACAACCGAGCCCTTTCACCAACTGAAATATTTATGCAGAAATATCTCCTCTCGATACCGATAGGACTCCAGCCTGTTGGTAGGTTCATAAAGGCGCTCTGCATGTGACGGCTGGAAATACTAGTCCAGGAATAAAGTACTGCTATGGTGCATCAAGGTGAATGAAGCTCGGCGGATTTGGGTCATGGAAGGAATTTCCCAGCCCAGCACGGAAACAGCGAACGTTCCATGATATACTAACTCTGGAAGGTGCTCTCATACCATATGGAATCATGACGTCCCCATAGGCATAGGGGATAAAAGGGACATCTGCCCCGATAACTTCCCAGGAGTTAGCACTGTTTCCACATCGTCTTCATCATGACCTGCAACCTCGAGACTGGAAACTACAATGTCCTATCCTTCCGTGACGGCAACGCCGTCAACACCTGTCCCCCACGAGCCCCAGCAGACGTTGTGATCCTCACCGACGTCACGCCTGTAGGTCTTGAAATGCATGGGTAAAAGGTTACATATCTTGAAATGTTGTCAATAGGTCCGCGTCACGAGAGTCCAAGGCCCACCTAACTGCACCTATAACCTATATGTCAGCGACGGGCACGTCAAGCCCGGAGATCAAGGTTTTATCGAGTCCACCATCACCCTCGATGTGCCTCGGGAGTGGACCATCACCCTTGTGGAAGGTCAGGACGTATACACGTAAGCGATTCGCAACCAAGTACTCGACATAGTAGTTGAGGGTCATAACATTCATTTCAGCATTGTGCCCTTAGACAACCCCGGGCTCGCGTGGACCGACCCAGGAAGTGATCCCGGTTGTGAACGTCGGGTAGAGTTCCCTATTCTTCTCATGGAATAGCATTTTCACACTATATTTTAGCTCCGCCTCACTCCTTTGCAACCATCCCCTTCTCAGCTGTTCAGGTTTGTGCCTGTGGCTTAGTGATGTGGTGATTCAAGCACAGTTGTTCATGTCTGGAATGTAACATCAAGCGGTTGAATCAAAGTGCCGAAGGTAGTTGATGCTAACGTAGTGACCAGTATACCGAATTACCTTGCTTGGCAAGGTCAATCTCAACCCAATATTCGTGCGAACTGCAACCCCTGTCGTGTCGGCCAAATACAGAACAAACACGAGTATAACTAGTAACCTAGTAACTAGCTCATAAGTTACCTATTTCATTGTTGAACACTTCCTGTGTCACGTCCAGCGCTCTTCCACTCCTGCAAAGTCACCTCGTTAAGTTCTTCGAGTCTATCGTTCTCCGCTAATAGTTCTGGACAGTGCCCTGCTTGGAATACTTTGATGTCGAAATCGCGCAATAGTCTGATGCTGGACCGGCCCGAGCTTTGTGACAGTGCAACATATAAGTTGAATAGACTCAGACCACCTGTGGATGCCATTAACTTCTGCCAGAAAGAAAGGGCGAAAAGACCCAGGCTGGACCGACCTGTAGGGGGTGTCGCGATATCTACTATGACATTGGCGATTGTTTGCCCTTGTGAGCGGTAGTCCGTAAAGGCATAAGCTGGTGTCATAGGAAACTGACGCCTTCGAACAGTTCTCGTGACGATGTTGCCTTCGCCAATTCGGCAATTTATTCGATAAGGTTTGCAAGCTGGTTCAACAGGGATCACCCGTTTCTCAAGGTCTTTCAACTGCGTCGTACGCGTGCGATCGAGCTTGACAAGTATGCACACAGGCAAAAACTTCAGCTTGATTAGAGGCTGAAACTCGGTGAAGGATGGTTCGTCTGGCCTCAACCAGATGTCCACGATTGTCCCCCGTGCGCTGTTCGTTATGTCCAAATCGGTCTCTATGTTTTGTGTCACCATCACCTTCATGCCGATCGTGATCCGTACTACATCTGGCAGGTCCTGTTTGCACTGCCTGGACTGGGTTTCATGTTGCTTCTTTAGGGCTGCGTAACGTTTGGATAGGGTTAATGGTTGGCCTTTAATTGTGTCCTCTGCCTGGCATACAAGTATTACTTTTTCAGCGACCCTCCCATGTTTCTGGAGTGCTGTGTCATTCCAAAGTCTTCGGACGGCGTGGCGAGGGGTGACCAAACATGCGTCATTCCATGGAGATGTATCAAAATCTGTTAAAATGCAGTTGGGATTTGTGAGAACCAATGTGCGCAACATGTGTATGTGGCATTCCTGAACCTGGCCGAAATGAAGGTGATGAAGGAAATCTTGCCAGATTGGATCGGTTACACGCATTTGCTGTTTCAACGTGACAACGGTTGTGAACTCTTCAAAAATAGTTCACCCAGTGAGGCTATCTTCGTGATTACGTTGAACAGAGGTGATCGGGAAATACAAAGCTTCACTTGGGGCGCATGCAACCGGAGGGAACTGAAAGAAATCTCCACACAAGATAACGCTGATGCCTCCAAATGAGTGGGATGAAGGTGTCTCGCCCTCTACCATTTTGCCCACACTGATATTTCGTGACAGTTTAGCTAAAAAGGTTTTGCTTATCATAGATACTTCGTCTATGACAAGGTACTTTGCATGCCTCCACATCGTCTGCAGTTTCCCCCTGGATTCGGCACTGATGCGCCCATCGGTGCGGGGAGAGATCAGACCTATTGTTTGTGTTGTCTTGCCATCAATTAATGACGCTGCTATGCCTGTGTATGCTGATTTCTGTAGCATTGACTTTACTCCCCTGCAGACAAAATGTTCTGTTGCCATCTGGATGACCTTTGATTTACCTGTGCCTGGTTCCCCATGAATTAACATTCGCAGTGGAGGTGGATCCTTGCCTGCCAACGTAGCATCGAGATGGGACGTGATTATGTCAAAGGCACGGAACTGGTCATAATGCAATGAAGCTGGCTCTATGGCAGATATTGCCTGTTCTGAGGCTTCTGTATTGTCGAGGTAGCATACCCCTGCCTCTGCCTCTTGCAATGTCAAGGGGTCGATCAATTGCATTACATCTCCGCTGGCCGACCCGTCCAAGATACTGGTTGATGTGGTTGGGAGCTCTGCAGGTATTTGTCTCTGCACATCGTCTGTCATCTGCTGTTTCCACATCATCAGTTGGTGCAGTTCTTCCTCTTCAGCCCTTTTCAATCCTAGCTCTGAACACAATGTGCCCTTGCCTACGATGTCCATGGCTCGTGTCCATGGCTTGCTTTCAGTGCTGTTGAAAATTTTGGCCACCTTTGCGGCTTCTACTGCTAATTGGCCATGCCACTCCTCACGACCTCCTTTTTGTGATGCAATTAATTCAGCAAGAAATTCTTCTGTTAACGGCCTTTGCTCGACATGTCCGTCGATATTGTCCTTGTCTACATCCCCTGCTAACAATTCTTCAGCTGTTTCATTATTGATGCTGGTGTCCAAAAGGGAGTGACGCAGCGCTGATGATCTGCAATCATGGAAGTACTGTATGCCCGACACGATATTACTGATGCAAGGGTTCACCGTGGACATGAAATCTTCAAAAGCTGTCTGACACGTCTGCGTTGGTTGTTTGAGGTCCCTTTCAATGTCACGCCATGGTTTCAGTAACAGCAACATTGAGGCACAGTAAAATGGGTACTGGTCTGGATCGTCTCGAGGTGGGAAGTACTGGCCTATGAAATTGGGAAGATTGCGATGGTCGGATCGCCGAAGAACGTGCTGTTTGCTTTGGCTCTTAGGATGGGCAGGAAGATAGGGAACACGGCTGTGTGCTGGTCGCCCTGGTTGCCGCTTTGGCTTTTGGATATGTTGTGATGGGCTGCTGGACGTCCTTGCATCTTTCAAGGCACTCTCGATCGCAGAGTTCGGGCTGTTTCCATTGATTTCGTACGAGTTGACAAAGAATTCAATTACATTTGATTGTGCAAGTGCATCTCCCCGGAGTCGATAGTCTGTGACTTGACTCTTGGTAGTTATTTTGCCTCGCTCATTGACATCCAATGTCACCATTTCACAATCCCCTTCCTGTTGGCACCTTTCGTCAGAACATGCTGTTTTGGTTCTATAGAACATAGGGTAATTGACCTCGGTGTTTTCATTCTCCGTTTGAGCTGTTTGCTGAGCTACCGAGTCACCTGTGCTGTGATCGTTCACTTCAGGGTCTTCGCTCCTTTTAGTCAGTTCAGGAAACACTTTAATAAGGCTGCTGATGAAGGATGACCAGTAAATCGTTGTATAATGGTGGGACCGATAAGTGTCCCCCCATCCCATCAGATACGACATCACCATTGGGGCTGCCAGTTCTTGTTCACGATTGATGGTTTGCATAAGCTGGAAAAGAAGCAGTCGGTGCTGGTCCCGCAAGCTTTCCAGGTACGTCATCTGTTTCATGTGGTACGCAAAACCTTTGGCTAGGACAGCCGACATATTGTAATTTCGCCCTTGTTTCTTGGTTTGATAGCTGGTGATGTAGTAAGTGATGTTCATAGTATCTCGAGCATTGGTCAATGGTTTGATATCATTGTTGCAGCGCAGGTTGATACTCAATGCGGGACACCACGCATTCATGAATTCGTATAGTCTCTTTGGTCCCCACTTCCCATCTTCATTTATGAAATCGACCTCTGATCTCTCGAAAGGTGCCCGGCGTCTACACACTAGACCTCCCTGTTTGCTAGGAATCAGACATTGGCGTGGAGCACAGGTATGCAAGTTCTTCGACCTCGCCACTCGCCGTTCCATCTCTGTTATTAGATCGTCATAGTGCTGTGCATTTGGATTGGGTGGCCATGAGTAAGCCACTTCAACTTCGTTCGGTATGGTCTTAATTGAATCAGCTGTTTCCATGCCTGGAAAATATGCACGGATATTGGCAGATATGAATTCTGTCACTCGCTTCCGAAACTGTTCCTGCTTCAAAAGTATTTCCATTTGCGACGTGGAAGGTGCGTTCGATAGCCACAGAAGCAAGTGAAGATGCAAGGTGGCCCGTGCCTGTGATTCTACAACACCGAAGTAGGCTGTCACTTGACCGAATATTCCGTTAGTGCTCTGCATCCTTTGTGTGCCTACTTTCGCCCCGAATAATGTTTCCAAGGTTGTCTGGATCATGAAATGGAAGAATTTTGCAGCGGCATAAGGATCTGCTGCAACATTCTGTGCTCTTTTTTCCTTGGACGGCCCCAGCATCGAATCGAATCGATCCAAGTGAATATGCTCCCCGGCAAAAACCTGGGCAATGGGGTCGTGCAAGTCACAGGGATTGATTGTAATCGAGAGTGTGGGTGGGTTTAACATGATGGAGGTAGACCATATCTGCCTTCGCAATTGATTCCGTGCCTGATCAGAGCCCATGACACGGCCTCCGGTGGCATAGATGTGTCGTCGCAACAGTCTCACTGCTGGATCTGTGATCACCTGACCTGATTCCTCTTCTTTTTGCGCCTGCTGCAGTTTGGCAATGGTAAGTGAAGACAGCATGCGAGCATCTTTCTCGAAAGTGCTCCTATGCATCTGCAATCGGGCTGATCCCAAGCTTTGTCTATGCTGCAGAATGCCGAAAGCTACAAAGGGAAAAGTTTCATGTCGGCGGAATCGTTTGTCGTGGTAACGTAGAGCCCATCTGATATGCGTGGTGAAGTCGACGCAGACCGGTTGTACGTGTTCTATGCCTCCGCAACCATATGGATATAGACAGGGGAAGGCTTTTTCAAAGTAATTCGTGTCTTCATCTGTCTCCTGCAATAACTGCTCTCCAGGTTTTGCTCTCCTGAAATCGCGGACAGGTCGCTGGCCATGCCTGACGGCGTAGCCTCCTTCCTGTCCCTCCTGCCACAAATTTGCTAGACCCCAGAGCATTAACTCATTTGCTGTCATGGCTGTCATATCGTTATCAGCTGCCCCTGAGACCTGCAGAGGGACTACATCTGGGCCTACGTGGCAAGTCATTATGTATTCATCAAAGCATTCTGATGATTTACCATCTGCCATCCCAGTGTCTGGCGAGGCATGTATACCTTCCTGCGATGTTTCCGAATTGTCTGCACGTTGTCATGTCATTGGTAATTTTTCATTGGGGTGTGCCTTTCAACTCACTTTCAATGTCTTCTTCAGGTACATAAGCATCGTTCTCTTCGTCGATTGATGCCGTATCGTCTGATTCGCGAATGATTGAAATAAGCTCCTCAGGTACGTCGTCCTCGGGCAAACTATCTATGCGTGTTGGGCTAATGTCAATGTCCCCGTAGTATTTGGAGTTGTTTTCCTTCAGCCAGCACAATGCTTCCGCGACTACTCGACGTCGCATGCGAAATGTTGAGTGTATCCATTTGCGAGGTAGGTCGTGAACAGCAACAAAGGTGACCGATATTAGGGATGCAAGTATGGAAGGTGGTCTTGGCATCAGCTTCCCTTCTAGCATTGAAGCTATGGCATCCATATTAAGTTCGTATGTGCTCACATTGCCACGCATAGCTCGCTGAAGGGTTTCATGGCGAGCTGCGCCCTGTTGTTTGGGAAATAACTTGAATACATAAACACGGGGATAGAGTAGTGCAATCAACAACTGCTCTGGGAAGGTCAACACCTGCAGTTGCCAGGGGATGTCTCCTATCCAAAGGCTGTTAGCGAGAGACATTTTCGGTGGTGAGTTGCCTGGTTTCTTCAAATCTTCCAGACATTCATGACAAATAGATACAATGGGGTCCGTTTCTTCACCCACGATCCCGGCAGGTTCCAATAGTCTGCCACGGTATAGATAATGTGCAGCATGTTTGATGGATGGTATTAGTCGAGAGCTATTGGGCATCAGTGTAAGTGGCATGGCCATTACCCCATCTGCTATGACGCTGCACTCTCTTGCACAGACTCCACACACGCAAATTTCGACCGCCTCGTTTGAAGTCGCAGCATAAAAGCGTGCATAGCATCGTTTCGTTTCAGCCAGACGAGGGAGTTGGGGAAATTGGAGTGCCTCCTCTACATCGGACTCTTCTGGTGAGAATTTTGATGCGTGCCACCTTTCCACCTCCGATTCGACTGAAAGGTCTCTTTTGCATTTTTGGCTGCTGCGCCTAGAGGCAGCTTTCTTGGCTTCTTCGCCTCGCTTCAGCTGTGCTTGGCCTAGGAGATCTTGCAACTGCTGGGGCGGCACGTGTTCTAGAACATGCTGGACGAGCAGCTGCTTGTTGTTTCTGACGTGATTGGTAAAGGTTACGTGGCCTCTCAACGATGCTAGAATTTCTTTGACTGTCAGATAACTGAGCATGGCCACTTTGTCTGGGGCTTGCTCATTCGATGTGTTCATCTTCGTGGCAACAGAGTCGGAGCAATTTATTAGGGGGGTGGGGGGGTGAATACACTTCCACTTACTCCTTAAAAATACGTCTAAAGCTTTCAGCTTTGGTCTACTGACAATGGGTCCGTGAAACTGTCTGTGTTTCAATCAGTTGCTGCGTACATGAGTGACTACCGCTATTTAGGTACAGCGCTCAATCAATACGACGTTTCTTGCTAATAGGTGTGTTCGGGTCCAAATGCATTCTAACTACTCGCTTCTTCATCACATTGCTGCTGTTTGATCAGGGAGGAACTAGGACATGCATCGCATCGATTTCGCCCACGAATACATCTTTGCTGCGCGTGCCCTTCTTGCCAGCTATGGCAAAGTGGCTGAGACTGAAATGCAACTCCACTATGGCATCCTCCAACGTGCGGCGATAAGCTTCTGGTGAGACCAGCTTGCCTTGGATATCATATGCGGGGACAGGCACTATACGATGTGTCGTGAGCACAGTCTGAAGCTCTGCGCACGTTTCTTCGTGGGTAAGTGGCCATTTGGTGGCACTAGCAAAGTCTGGTTTGTCTGCGTCGGTTGACTGTCCATTGTCGTCCAATAACTGATTGATCGTTTTTAAGTTCTGCCTTGCGAGCAATCCAAGTGCAACGCTCACCTCGAACAACACATGCCTGACCTTGAATCTCTGTGTTTCGGCGTGGCCACCAGTAAAAAAGGCTTTGCCCATTTCATACCCTGGCATCCGCATTTCACCTTGCAAATGCTGTAGATTGGCTACAACCTGCTGAAAGTCGTCTTTGACTGGTTGCAGGTCTGGAGCACTGACGACACAGGATGGCTTGACATCCAGTAGGTCCTTCCAAATTGCTGAAGGCTTTTGATAACCGGCATCGGGTGTCATCCAAAAGTCGTTGTGTTCGACTCGGACAATAGCGCTGAGAGAGGCCATTTCGAATGAACCTTCACTGGGCGGTCCATTGACTACCAACCTATCCGCACGTCCATCTCGGACCCACTTCACTTTCTTCAACACTTGATCTCCTCCGAGATAAAATTTGGATTGCTTCAGAATTTGATGTGTCTGAATGAGCCGTGCTGCAGAGGCGGCCACAGAGGGTGTACTAGTCATTGTCGGTTCTGGTTCAATGTAAGGCACTAACTTCGTTATCTGCTTTTATATTGCTCCAAAATCTCCTATTCATCGCCGGCTAGGAGTGCCAATAGGAGAGAGGGGTTGGTATGGGGGCGCCGGCAGTAGTACGATCTCATTTACTCTTCAGGTTCAACTCAATGGATGCTTTATTGCCATCCGACTACAGTGTTGACGCCTTCTTCCTCACTCATGATGGTCGCAGCAAACCTATCTCCGTGATCATCTCGCTGGAAGACCAGAAGATAATGCATGTCAACTATGATCGCTCCTTATTCCCCTCCGATGCGACCATCTCCCGATTATCTGTCAACGTGGCTGGTTTCCTTTGTCACGTCTACTTTGACTTTGCCCACCACCGATACAATCCGGCGACCGCTTCTTACCTCTTCATCCGTTTGTTGCAGCACAAGTGTGCGACAAACATATGCATTGAGGATGACCTACCTGACCTCTTGGATGTGCTTGAGCAGTGCGTATTTCTCTCCATGCACTTCCGTGACTGCAATTTATGTTTGACAGACTCTACATGAAATATCCTGCCGAAACGGTTGAGAGAGAGATCTGAACTTCGCTACCTGCCTTCATTGCAGCCCACTATGCAAAACACTGATGTCATGATACAAGGTTTCTAGTGTTTCGTGCCCGACCTTTACCCCAACTACTCCGTTTGTGCATTCTTCCTCGCCCACATCTGTACAAATAGTGCACGCAATAATGTAACATTTGAGTGTTTGGGTACAAAACCATGCGGATAGCATCATTCTTTGGCATCTCTAGCACGGGACTCCTTTCCTCTGATTCACTTTTTGTTTTTGACCTGCCAACTACCTTCGCTGTGTGACGAGGGTGCTGTTTAATTGAACATGTTAATGGTTTGGAGAGGATATTTTTCATACAAACTGTTAACAGCAATTCATAAGTATTGGGTCAATGACAACGAGTCACTTACTCCTCGAAAATAGTTAAAATGTCAGGCATATCATCTTCGGGACACAAGGTCACAGGTCTTTGCGCTCGCAATAGATGGACGATGAGGTAACATGCTGTCTCTGGTTTGTGTTGATGTTGGGTACTATCGAAGTACACCTTGTAAAGTCTGTCGCCGACCTTGGCCGTTTCTTTGGTGATGACAGCGCTTGAAGGGAAAATGGACCGTTTATACTTTATGTACACGTTTTGATGTTTGTCCGATGTCACTTTGACAGGGATGCCTTTGCTGTGTCCTCCGTGGCTCAGAAAGAAGGCGAGCACGGTGTAGTCTGCAACACACTGGAGGTCCATAGGGGTCTCTATCTTGCAAAACGCAGAGCCAGGTTGAGCTACACACCCTTATTAATCCTTGTAAGCTCCTATCCCCTGCCCCCTTGAGATTAGGAGGGTTACTATAGGGAGTTTTTGACGAACAATGCTCCGCACCAGATTCTCCGCCAGCAACTGCCATCATGACAGCGTTCCTAATGCCCTCCCCACCGTACTCCCCTGCGCGGAAACTCCTCTTAAACATGGAATTGTTGGAAAGCTTCTTTGACCTCTCGGATTTACAAACCATCATGACGTTTGCCCGCAGCTGCAGATACATGGCAACGAAAGTTCAATGGTATCTGCAACGAAAATTGAATATACTGTCAGCTCGTTTTTTCCAAAGCGATAAAGAACTTCCCTTCATCTTGAATGCTTGCGACACCGTCGTGTCCGGCTCAACTGCTTTACACTTCTTGCTGCCGATCTCTTCCACTCCGTGGTCTCCCACAGATCTTGACATATACGTTCCTTTCCGCTGCCAACTTCAGCTCAGCTGCCTGCTTAAAAAGAAAGGTTATCATCTGCAGAAGAAAAGTAAAAGCAAGGGCTCGTTGTATTCTGTGTCCAAGATCTTTAGCATTTTGACTTTCGCTAAAGGACACAGGAAGATTGATGTCATCGTTTCTACGTCGGACTGTGGGATCTTGCCCATCTTCCAATTCCATTGCACTGCTGTAATGAATTTCATCACTGCCAAATCAATTTTCTGTGGTTACCCATCACTCACCTTCCGCGCGTTATCGATGATAAATGGCTCTCCGCTTTATAACGGTTCATTCTCTCCTGTCGGCGTGAAAGCGCTCATCAAATACAAAAACCGTGGTTTTACTTTCATTTCATGTCCTGCAACGCACGAGTTTGGATTTGTGTGCAAAAGTGCCAACCGCTGCTTAATGGACGGTGGATGTTTATGGGTCGATATTGACACGTTGCCAAGAGTTGGAAGGCGTCCTGAAAATATGTTTGGAAAGGTAGCAGTCGTGGATGTCAACTGGGCTTTGGGAGGTTTACTTTGTGGTGCTCCTGCGGCTTTCGTGCGTCCATACGCTCGTGACACCCGAGATGACTCGTATGTCCTCTTCATTTTGGTCCACGTTTGAGACTAAGCATTAAACAGATATCTAATCATGAACACATCAGCAGCTTGAAAGGTGTGCAGGTGACTGAGAGGGCTCAGAAATGTGAATGTGACAGATTTTGAAGCGTTTGGCGAAGATTGGCTACTTGTGTTTTACGGTACTAAAGTGGATAGATGTTCAGCTCTTGAAAATTCCAAGCAAGGTAGTAATTGCCGGCGGCAGCCGGCACTTCCCCAAGTAGTGTCCGTGGTGTCGAAATGAAGTATGTCTGAGTACCGAACAAACTGATAGGGGGTGATCACTGACTGGTAAAAATCGACGATAGGCGTCAAAGTGAACGTGATCGTAAACATAAAGAAATATAATAAACCTATAAACAGAGAAGAAAAGTCGCTGGTGTCAGTCTCCTTGCGAGGCGTGGGGTGTGTGAATTTCTTGAAGGTAAACGAGTGTTTAAAGAATTCAGCTAGTGCTTCAATTCCTTCCCTCAGGCTTAGTAAGTCCGCTATGTCGAGGCTGTGGTGAGGTACTGGCCATGTGGGCATCAGTGTATAGTGAGCAGTTGACGAAGATGTGTGAAGCATTGGGCATGGCATGATCGTAATGTGAAGGTTGAAAATCTTAGTCGTATAATGAACTGTACTTCAAATGAATTCACCGGATAGTTGCGTATGTAACATGGGGCCCTTCAACGACCCGTTATCATCATGAGGTCTCCACGTTTCCTAGTATTGGGAGCAAAATCATAAATCGGACACCACGCTCTGCATCGTACTACAAGCACTACATCGTACCTAACATGCCTTTGTTTCAGAGGGGCACCGACGTAAAGTTAAGTTTTGACATGCTTTGTTCTGGCCGTGTTGGCCAGATTCATGGTGATTCCAAAGGAGACCGCGATTTTTGTGCCACAACGGTATGATATGGCCTTCGTGATGGCCGCTTTTTAGAAGGTATAATATTCGTGTACACAGCCACGACTGGCACTGTGATGCGATGTGATCGGCAGGGACGCTCGGGAAGACACACCTACTTGAGTAAAACGAAGTGCGGTTTTCGAAACTGGAAACACATGTAAGTATGGGAGCAAGGAACAATTGATTGATATTAGTTAGGTGGCAATGTTTCGGGCTGAGATGCTCAATTGGCCGTGTTGAGGACTGCCATACAATGGCCAGGTGAGCAGACCAGTCGATATTATCCACCGGATATGAGAGAACCAACGGAATTGAAGCTGTGGTCGGAACAGATTCAGCGTCGACAATGGTTGCCACTGAATTGTCGGAAATCAACAGGCTGATCCGCTGAGGGGCGTTTGTAGCAGGAGGGGCTTTGCTTTAGACTTTGTCAGCTTACCACATGATGTGGCTGTCCGCTCTGCACAGCCACACTGGCATCAGGGCGTTGGGCGGACGGGCGAGTCTTGTCCGCTGACCTCGTATACCTGCTTGTCTTTTTTCGTCGCTGTGCGTCTACGCTGTTGTATTTCTTCGCTTGCTTTCGGTTTCACACCCACACCCACGCCCACACCAACTACTACCAGTGACCCATCCTTACCGCCCCCTCGACCTTCCACCGCTACCACGCATCTGCGATCATCTCATCCAGGATGTCGTCGTCGGCCAGACGGCAGCCATCCACTACATCACTCTCCAAGTTCGTCCGTTCCCCCTCAACCGGTCCAGACGACTATGTCAACGCCAATGGCGCCCGCTCACTCGACTTTTGTAATGCCTTCTGGGGTGTTGGCGATGGCGGCGTCGACGTCTTATTTGCGCGAATGCGTGGTGCGACAAGGACAATGGAAGAATTGAAGAATTTCTGGAAAGAGAGGTGAGTCTGTTGCTGCATGGATGTGTGTCGACGTGGTGCCGGTGGGGGTACTGGGGGGGGGGGGCTTGGTCCCCATTCGCACTTCCTGTGTACGAGACGGGAAGAACCGCAGTCGTTCATATAATGCTTACGTCCTACATATTGACAACACATTGCCACCCACCCCACTGATAGCCCCACTTCCGCCAACTAACAACACATCTTACCTGACAGAGCTGCCATCGAAGACGATTATGCAAAACGACTCACCAAGTTAGCAAAGATGTCTATAGGCAAAGACGAGATCGGGTGAGTGGGCATTTCATTTCTTCTCTGTCTCAGGCGATATCATAACACATTCGGATTGGATGTGGACATTTCCAACTTTTCTTCCGGGAAGTTCGATAGATCCCGGTCCTTCGTTGTCCGGGCGCAATCTTGTTCATCCAATGCCTCAAGACAGAATCTTAGCTAATCATGTCATTATCCACTTTACAGGGAGCTCCGCAACTCAATCGACACACTGCGTCTAGAAACAGATAAACAAGCTGGGTGCCACATGCAGCTCGCCCAGCAGGTTCGTTCCGAGCTCGAGGGCCAGGTCGCCGCCTTCGCCGCCAAACAGCAGCAGCACAAAAAGGTCTACCAAGCTGCAATCGAGAAGGAGTACCGCATAAAGCAAACACGCGAGCAGCATGCCGCCAAGGCTCGCGAGAAGTACGAGTCTGACTGTGTTCGCATCAACTCGTACACCGCTCAGAGCACACTCGTGCAGGGCAAGGACCTTGAAAAGATCCATCTCAAGCTGGAGAGAGCCCAGCAGACGGTGCAAGTCAACGAGAATGACTACGTACAGTTCACACGCGTACTGCAGGAGACGATGCAGAAATGGGAGCAGGACTGGAAAGCATTTTGCGATTGCTGCCAGGATCTCGAGGAGGAGAGGATGGAGTTTATGAAGGACAACATGTGGGCTTACGCCAATGCTGTCTCGACTGTATGTGTTTCCGACGACGAGGTGCGTGTTCGCCTGGCTGCGCCATTTCTTCCCTTCACCCATCACCTACCGTTTATATCCGTTACAGTCATGCGAAAAAATGCGTCTCGCACTCGAACAAATGGAGCCCGAGAAAGAAATGGAAAACTTCGTCCGTGACTACAGCACTGGCAATGCCATCCCAGAACCGCCTACATTCATTAACTACGCCAACACCGATGCTCCGCCTGTCAACCACAACCGCATCGTCACTCGTCCCGCCCTATTCGCGCGTACATCTCAGCGTCCCCCCAAGTCCGGCGCTGTATCCCCGCTCGATGAGGGATCGCCATTCGACATCGCTGGCACTGCAAACCACGCTGGCGTTGGTGCGGGCGGTGGCCCCTCGATGGAAGGAAGCACTATGTCGAGGAGCGGGACACAAAAATCGCAGAGCGGCCGGTCCTACGCGAACGGCGTCAACGGACACGTGTCCCCGCCCTTGCGTGACGGGCAGCCCCAACTCATCCAGATCCCGACACAACCGCCCTCGGTACAGACACAGACACAGGCGCCCGCTCCACAGAGACGCAACAGCGCCGCGTCCATGCTCATGCGCACATCTCAACCCCCCTCCCACAGACACTCGCGTTCGATTCATTCTCAGTCCCATGGCCCTGCGTACGGTCCTGACCCGGTCGATCCGAGCGTATCGAGCACGCAGCTTGTGATTGGGAACAGAGCGTGGGACGTTGACCCGTCCAAGGATCCTCAGCTGCAACAGCCGCGACCCGGTGCAAACGGTAGTGTCGGCCAGGGGCCCGCGCCCTCGCGTACGTCTCCTCCCGTCACCGCAGGTGAGGACCCTCTTGTGAAACAGATGGCAGAGTTAAGCACTGCTGCTGCAGCGAGTGGTTCCACTGGGAGGCGTAACACCATTGTCCGGCGGGACGTCCCTCCCCTGTCGTCACCCCTTGGTACGAGTTCCCGTGCATCCCCGCCTGGCGCTGGTGTCGTCTGGAGCAATGACAAGGGTGAGACGCTCGCCATGCCCGCTTCTGGCCCAAGCAGCACGCGAGACTTCCGTAACAGCGCTGAAATTGTCGTGGGTGGATATCCCCTGGCGCCGTCGCGCTCCGCCTCTCCGAATCCTGTCCCACCCCGAGCTGCCCTCGCTGCGCCCCCTTCTCGAGCTGACTCGTCATCTTCACCTTCCTCAGTATCTTACCCAGCCGCATCGAACATACCCGTCGAGCAGATCGTTACGAATTACCAGCGGCCGTTCCCCGGTGAACCTGGGCGCAGCAGGGCCAACTCCATTGTCGGGCAGCCACCGCTAAATCCGCCTCCGTCGTCTTCGACATCGGCGTTGATCGCCGGCGGTGGACAGGGTCTAACCCATAGCCCGATTCAGCAACAGGAACCTGGGACGCGACCGACGAGTCGTGCTGGGTATCCTGGGATCGGTACCACGTCGCTCGTTGGACGTGCGCCCTCCCCCGTACGTCCGACATCCGCAGGCGCAGGCGCGATGCAGCCGTATAACAGGGCAGGGCCAGTCGTTGCCGCAGCAGCAGCAGCGGGCAACGGAGGCCAACAGCACTCAGTCGCGCCCTCAAATCCTGTCGGAATTGCCCTCGGCCCTGACGGCCGTGTCGTGCACGACCAGATGGCTGTTCAGCAGCGTCATCCACTTCACCGCCCCTCGTCCTCTACTGGCGGGCAGGTGCAAACGCAAGGGTACCCTCCCGGTCCTGGGCCTGCATTGACGAATCACCAGATGTATGGAGGAGGTGCGGGTGCAGGCTATGGCGATGGACGCATGGGACAGGTCCCCCCACCTTCGCAGCCGCCCTCGCGCAACGACTATTATGGTGCCGTCGTTCCATCCTCTGCACAGGGACACGGGGCCTATGGGCATCCCACGCACTATGACACACATCCGTCGCAGTACAATGCGCCGCCACCACCCTCGTCGTATGGTGGTAATAGCGGGTATGGTCCGCCTGCGCGCCATCCGAGTGTGAGTGGGGGCGGTGCGGGTGCGTACGGTGGTGGGCAGTACCAGCAACAGCAGCCACCGCAGAACTATCACCCGCAGCATCAGATCGTACATGGGAACAATCAGCCGCAACAGCAGCAGCTGCAGATGCGGTATTATGGAGGGGGCGGTAATAATGGGAACAATGGCGCAGGATTTAGGGCGCCGAGTCCTGCTGTTGCGAGGTCGCCGTCGCCGCAGCCACCGAGGGGGCAGCATCCACCAACGTGTTCGTATACAGACGATGGGAAGCCAATATTGTTCTATGGTACGTCGTATCCTTTCCTGGACCGTTTTCGGATACTGAGGGATGGTGTTCTTGGCTCGTTGCTGCTCTCCACTGCAGTGAAAGCTTTGTACGACTACACCGCTACGATCGACGAAGAGTTCGATTTCCAGTCTGGGGACATCATTGCTGTTACAGACACGCCCGAGGACGGGTGGTGGTCTGGTGAGCTGCTTGACGAGGCAAGGAAGCAGCCAGGGAGACACGTGTTCCCGAGCAACTTTGTGTGCTTGTTCTAGGCGTTGAGCGTTGAGGCATCGTGTTTCGGTGTGTTGTCATGATTATGAAGTGGACGGATGTGATGACTATCATTGCGCGGCCAAAGCGATCTAGGAGCCAGAGCGATGAGCGTTTGCCGAATGGCTTGGCGGGCTGGCTGACAATAGCTGCGTCGATCATTCCAATGAAGGCCAAAAACACCAACGCCTTTCTAATGTGTTCCGACGACATCTTCTTGATTTCCTATGCATGTGCTTCCAAATCTATGATCGTCCCTGGCACCAAGATTTGTTTCTTTATCTGCTTCGGCCATCGCGTTTAACGCATCTTCGTCTCGGTCAGAGACCTCTTGATTCTTTGTAACAGTGATGTCAGACAAGGTGGTTTATCGACAAATCGTCGATACTGTCTTCTGGACACATTGGATTCTTTATTTTGTGTTCTTCTCATCATGTACCCTCCGTCATCTGTCGCTATTGTTGGATATCCAATCTGATATTGTTCATGTTCCCCATAGTGGATCTCAGTTAATGTCCATACCAATGTAGTCTGTTATGACCGTTGGCTTCGCTATTTGTATAGCGACTCACCAGAACAGCAGCAGTCAGTCAGGAAGTCCATTACATCACGTACCACCAAAGAACAGGAAAACGAGAAACCAGCTTCTGCAACTCCCCATTACAGATTGGCAGCAAAGCAAATGATATAAGTTACTTGAAAAATAAATTTAAAAATTACTTCCACACGATGATTCGTCCTTGATACGATCAAGCTCGATCAGTTGGGTGCGTAAGATAAGATGGGATGGCTTTGGACAAGGCTGATCGTGTAGAGTTATAGGTAAATTGACCACATCAGAAAAGGATCTACCTCTCCGAAGTGATGGTATCATCGACACGTGGGTATGTCCGAGTGAGGTGGTCATCAACCCGCAACTCCAGATTGCGAGTCCGACGAGAAAAGGGGTATTGGGCGAGACTGGTCCTGCGACGCAAGGGGTGCGGAAACCGTAAGCATCATAGCCCGACGTTCGGGAAGGGTCTTGTAACGCTGTGGGCCTGAATTTGAACTGGGTTGACTGTACGGTGGTAATGTGATCTGGCGCTGTGGTAGCCGTGCCTGAGGCCGAGTATGATCAACGCGTGATTTCTGCGCTAAATCTGATTCCGAAGTTGATGATGATGATGATACACTGGAAGGAGCGGGTGGCCGCCAGTGGGCCATTTCTGGGTTCATGAGGGGTAAAACCGATGGTGGTCGGTCTTCAGACGAGCCATCAGGTTTGGGGGGATCTACGACGACGGGGATGCGGGATTGGAGGTATAATGTGCCAAAGTAGGCAGTGTAGAGGACGACTGCATCGTGTAATTGAGACGTGAGAACAAGCACACATGCGCATGTGTGACCTACGGAGAACAGGGATGATCCAAGTGCCTATGAGTGTGTATGTATCTAGAAGCTTGCATGCGCCGAGTTCGTCAGGGGCTACACAGCAACCAGTAAACAAGAGACTAATCACGAGTGAGAGAGACCACTTTACATACATTGACTCGGACAGCGGATTCTGGAATTGAAGTAGGCGAACGCAATGGCAGTGCCTAATGTGACGTCAGAAGGATAGAAATGGGGCTCAGATCAGGAACCTTGAACCTTGAAGCACGTACCAATCTGCAAAACCAAAAGTAAAATTAGACGCGCAGCGTCCAGCCAGACTCGGAATTCCAATATCAGTCTAGAGATCCATCATTTACATAAGTAAATGAGCCTCGGGGAGGAAGTCTCCCGGATAGTACTTACAGCACAGGTGGCACCACGACCGTGATTCCATTCGTGAGCATGAGAAGTGTCATCAATGACCCTATATCTGCCGTTTCAATGCTTAGCGAATCATGCAGGTGGCACGTGGTGCTTACGCAAAATGGTATCCGAGATATCCCACCGCATGAATACCTCGACAGACAAGAGAACGAGCCAAACGAATGCAATGATCACGATACAGGCTGCAATGGGGTGTCACCGATGAAACATGGAGGGTACTAGGATCCTGGCAACACACTAAAGGTAATCGCACGAACAGTGAAGAATGTCGGAAACGACACCATGGCCATATTGAACACTATGTCTGAATGGGGTAAGATATGGCCAGTCTTCTGCAGGCAGAGACCACGTTAGGGTGACCGTGAGGAGAGCACAAAATCATGCATGTCATGCATCGTGTCGTTAAGCATGGTGAGCACCCTCGCGACTGTCAGACACAAGATCTAGGGTTTGCTTTGTTTACTAAAACAAAAGGAAGGGAATAGTTGACATAAATGGCAGTCATGACTTTCTAACTACCACACTTAGTACTAGAAGTCAGACTACTTGTTGACGCTTTTCATGAACCGCACCTCGTCCTCGGGTGCATCCCAGCAACGTGACGGTCACATAGCACTATTTATCTTTCCGAGCTTACTCGAGTCCGTGAGTCCGACTTTCTTTTTGGTGACCAAATCAAGCTAGAGCATGTTTGAACTGACCCTTGCACATTCCATTCACATGTTTCAGCCCACCCTAGGCATAGCTAGTGGCGCATTCTTAAGTGCGGTAGGACTCACTCGCTACATTCATCTCCGTCCTGGCCTGAGCCAACCGTACTCATCCATCATTTAGCCGATGCAATTCGCGTAATGTCCTGGGGGGCACCTCATAACATCGTTAGCATCTAGTAGCCTCGTGCAAGCGTTTGCGACAACCGAAATGTCCACTTATCCCTTTTGGAGCCTCATGACTCACAAGTCTCTCGCAACGTCCATGTCTCACTGTTCACTGTGCTGCACCATCCTTGATGTCACTCTTAGCATCTCGTCATTGCTTACCAGTACGATGCTACTACACGAATCTGCATAAGCGTAGCTGTAGGTTTCATGCACTGGAACTTTGTATGTGCGTGCTACTTGTACTGAGCGAGTCGACTCTTGTTTCCGATGCATCTCGACAGCGCTACTATCAACTTGCATGGCATGCACCTGAGCGTGGCGCGGGTTTCAGTTATTCATAGCACATCATGGTGTGTGATCATTTCTTCATCCTATTATCCGAGTCAAGGAGCTAAGAGCATATGTGGCAGGGGTAGAACCCTTCTACGATCCATGTATGTAAGTCAGGCTGGCGAGTAACTGAGCCTACTTTTTTTTCAAGGTAATGATGCGATGCCGCGTTTGCGTCATCGAGCTGGGCATATTCCGTCATTTTTTTCGCCGAACGTGGTTACACAGCGATTGGCGCTAGCTCTGGTAAAGTGCATTCCTAGTAGCTGGTGATATATATATATTCTTTCGGGCTCCGTACTACATACAAGGGACTAGGGCCCCGCCGGCTTCTGCCCGTGTATACTGATAAGTTTGATCGGATGTCAGCAGATGCTGACGTCGGCGTTCTTTCCGAGACGACTGGTGAGGCAAAGCCAGATGGGCCGCTACATGGTGTAATACATAACTTAGCCTTCTCGACAGACAACGAAAGTGTATCAACACCCTTGATCACGGACATTGCGCGGTTCTGCATTACTATCGCTTGACAGGGCCTATTGTCTCGGACCCTCTCATTGCATATGTGGTCAGTAACTTGCTTGTCCCATTTGGCCAGGTTGACCCATCCATCAAGTCACTGTAGATGCACGTGGGAGAGGCTTAACATTTATAACTCCGAGATACCGTTGGATTATAAAGATTCAGGGGTACAAAATCAGCATGTGGTCCGACTCGGCCAAAGCCCTATCATACTCACATTGGGATCTAAAACCAGCGGGCATACCTGGAGCAAGGCTATGCGTGTGGGGATTATAATGTATAACTGAAAACCGAAACCGCTACATTCATAAATCAGTTATGTGCAGGGTTCTGATGGACTCCAAGAACAAAGACATAGCACAGAGGCGACGCTGCTCAAGATGGCGTGCTCTGTACATACATGTTCAAAGGCTTGGGTTCTGGAAGACAGTCGATAGTAGTCCCATTTGGGTACATTGCGGTACAATGTTAGGGTGCTGTTGTCTTTCAGGATCGGAAATAAAGGCTATCAGGAAAGGCAGGAACGAAACGGTAGACCTTTTCTGATGGCCGCCGCGCTGTGAATGGAGTGACCTTGTGGATATGCGCATCCAGGGCCACGAGTGGACGATGATTTGCTGTAGTACTAATATTAGGCACGCCAATGTCTTGATCCCGCGAAACTGGGACCCACGGAGTCTTACAACGAAGGGAGATGAATGAACGTGGGATATCGTCAGTCGCTGAACGTGGACATGGCAGGAGAATCAGTGATGGAGGACCCCTACGCGAATCTGGCCCAGATCTGGCACGGAGAGGGAGGCATTGTGCACTCGCGGTGTCAATCGGGAGGACACCCAGATGTACAACGTTTGGCAGCCACTTGGCCAGTGTTAAACTTTGTGCGCAGGTAAGGTTATGTCAGTATGCACACAAACTTGTGTCAGCTAGAAACTGCGGTATGCCCGAGTATGTACTAGGCTGAATGATCAGACAGAACAGTTTCTGTTATTTGATGATGTGATGCAAATGATAGCGCTATAAGAGAGCCTAGCTTGGGTACCTAATCCATGTACGGTTACAACAGAATGAAACTTAGCTTGTTGAATGCAGGTCGCCGCCGGGTGCCGCAAGAATGTTCTGACATCAGAGATGCGGTGTTCGACCATACTACTATGCAGCTTCCTTTTCGGTGCTCCGGAAGGAGCTTGCAACTTGCAAGGCAAGACTTTCAGCGTCTGGTACCAACCTCACGCCGGGTGCCGGTACATGCCACACACAGCTTCAGTCGTCCGTGGAGGAGGACATGTGCTATGAATCGGATATACTTGAGTTGCCACGAGCGGTGCCGTGACAAGTGTACTGCTGCATGGAGAAATCCGTGACATTTCCCCAGTTTTGGGTTGACGGGGATCATGGCATATAAGAGGAGCGGGATCGACCTCACCTTCCCAGCTACTAGCTATTACTATGCGCCCCTACACCATCTACGAGCATCCAGATTTCTCTATCTCGTCAGGCAGCGTATCCACATTGCGCACTGTCGCAACTGCGCTGACCGTCGTCGCTGCATCGTCAGCAGCTGTTTATGAACTCATCGCACACAAGACGAGGTACGTGCGAATCTTGCTTTGGATTATCCCCCCCTGCTAAACGCACGGCCAATAGTATCCCCTTCTTGTCATGATTGCAACCCCCTCTTGTGTTGTTGAACAAGACCTAAACCCTATCACATCATATCCGTAATCTCCATTCACGACTCAATCTTGCAACGCACAAAGGCTTTCCATCTTTCCATCCACAGTATATGCAAATCCCATGAGCCTGATTCTCAATGAGGCAGAGTGTAGGATATCTGCGGTGAATCGGAACCGCAGAGTACCATAATGGTTATAATCAGGGGCAGGGGTAACTGGTGGGTGTCAGACTAGCAAGGCTGCTGAAGGCTGCTGTAGGTTGTGGGCCTGCACTATGTATGTATCTATACTTGTTTATACTAAGGTCTCTTCGCGGGTTGTTATTTTCACTATATATGTTTGTTTCTGCAACGCACCTGGTTTTTCTTAGGTCTGGACAGTGTCAACGGGTCGTCTGATCAAAGGCACAATAAAGTGGGAATCTGCATCTTTCGAGTGCGCCAAGTAACATGCGACAAACCAACGGACGGAAAGGGGTGCAGTTACAGTTGCTGTATCCTCTGTTGGACCTTTTCCCTGACCGTCTGATACGCACTCAAGAGAGTTTGCTCATTGATCACGATCTCCGTCGTATCTGCCTTGGGCCGACTTACTCTCGACGCGATCGTCGTCGAGTCCGTCTCCACGATGATCCTGTAAACGCGCGTTCTCTCGGTCAGCCCTCTCCGCACCGCCTCCCCAAGGCAAACAAAAGAGCGCACCCATCATCGATCGTCTCGTCCAAGCACAACAGCACCAAATCCAAATTCTCCAACACGACCCTCTTCTCGACCTGGTTTCTTAGCAAGAGATGTACGGCATCAGACAGAGCCACCAGCGCGCTATGGAGCATAATCTCGTTCTCGGACGGTCCACCAATGATGTAGAATATGAGGTCGAGAGAGTGCCGATACACGGCGAGGTGCGAGTCGTACAGGATAATATCGCCTACGCAACAGGAAGAACGAGAGAACCCGACGTCATTCAGATTCAGACACGACATATACCCAAGGAGGGACAAAAACGCACCACCAGGCTTCTTCGTTTTCCCCCAGAGTCCCTTCTCAAATGCCCGCTGCTCCTTGAGCGTTGTGAGGCTCTTGCTTACATCTGCAGCATTGGGGTGGCTTTTTGGGCGGTAGTACTTTGCAAGGACGCGATGGCCCTCTGCATCGAGGATGAGGAAAGCGCTGACCGTGTAGAGGGAGAGGTTGAGGGACATGGGTGAAGCGGGCGGGCGGTTCGCGTTGGGGAGACGTGGAGGGAATAGCGTGGGAAAGATGTACTTGTACCACATTTAGTATTTGTTTCAACCACTGTCTTTTTCATCCGACCAATAGTGCCAAGTAGAAAAAAGTGTGCTGCTGGCTTCGAACGGTCAGTGACTCCCCTTCATCCGCATGAGCAAATAAATGTCCTTGGAACTTTTGTCCAGGACTAGTAGTAGGTAGACCAGAGACTCGAAGGACGACAGTCGTTCCTTCGCGACTACTACGATGCAACACTTTACCACTTTGAAACTGCGTTCTCTCTCGACTATTGTTCAAAATCCACCTCCAGGGCTTTCTGTCGTGTCATACCACCTCTGGTCTCGATTAGCGCATTTGTTTTTCCTTCTCGAATCTCGCCTGTCGACTGTCCCCTTCCCGGAGAATAATGCATTTGAAGACGTGTAAGTCAATGAATATAGCTTATGACATTTATCTTTCCCTCCCTACGCCCGTTCCATATGGGCTCCAGTTGAATTGCTTTCAAGGTGAGGCTTTTTACATAAAAGTTATAAGGTTTCGATGCTTTATACCTTTATGCTACACTTTCTACCAATGGACCATCTAGTTATAGCCCTTGTGGCGTACCGACCTCCCCGAGCGTGTGAATGCACCACCGGCCAGGTCTTAAGGTCTGCCTCGTTTTCGTCGCGCCTATTAGACGTGCCTGACGTGGTGGGGCGGGGTTTGTGACCTTACTAGACGTTGTCTGCGTGAACAGTTTCGGTCGTCTACGCAAAACCGAGAAGAAAGCAAGGGCACTACAACCACACTCTGATCACTGTCTGCTTTTGTGCATATATGTCCTTTGAAGGTGAAACTTTTGGATTTGTAGCGTGCATACTTCGTCTCTCCCGGCTATTTGCAAGGCAGACCAGCCAGCTTAGATGTATATGGTCAGTCAAAACACCCACTGGTTGACAAAGGTACCCCATGTCAGTAAATCTGATTGACATGCTGCTCTAGATCCATGGCACTTTGCAGCATAGCTGGTTGCATATTATTGGAAAATGTATGAAAGTATGTGACCTTTTCACTCATTCTACTTGCCAGTGGGTCAAGCCACAGATCCTTAACACACAATACCATTGCCAAGGTGTAGTTCTCGAGGGTCCTCATAACCTTGAGCTCCTGCGACCAATGTGCATGTACCAAGACTCCCCAGCTTATATCAAAGTTTGGAATCGTCAACCTCATAAACTAATGCACTTGCATCTATAAAGACTCTTCGTATGTGATCAGGGGCATGTATGCTCCCACTCATCATGAAATGCCAAATGTTGCTTGCTTTTCGACGGGAGGACTTCCTGTCTTGTCAGGGCTCGGACAAGCTCGGGAGTGCAAATTAGCACAAGATGGGATCATCATTCAGAGGCGAGGTATGACCTGGAGTCTCTCTCGCTTGACCAACAGTTATGACTTCATGTGGCATGATACCCCAGCTTCATCTTTGGCACAGGAACCACCACTTCGGTCTTATACGTCACAAGGAAATGAAAGACAAAAGGACCAGAGTGGGGTACCGCGGCGGATAACGCCACAGGTGTGACAGCATGATTTGGAATAGTATACCAACTTGTATAAACCCTCCCACTTTCTCAGTCATCTGGACCGATCCGGGCCTTAGTCTCGTAAGTCCCACCGAAAAAATACTTTCCCCGGTTCTTCCGAGTTCCTGAATACAGGTGAAACACAACCAAGAATACGACCAAAACCCATACCAGCTTTTACAACCCGTCTCGGATGTGATCCGTGTGATTTCAGAGAGGGGGTGAGAGATTCCCAGCCCACAGACCAAGCGTGCGTGTGAATGCACTACAACCTTCGGGTTTACTCAGATCATCCAACAACAGCATGCACAGAAAAAGCCGAAGCTGTATGGACATGAGGAAGAACAAACACGCGCACTGAACTTCTACCTTACTCTGTCATTGAGAGGGCCGACATTTTCTCCCCCGCAGCACCTCGGTTTGGCGCTCACGGCCCGGGTGAACCCTAGATGGGTAAATTTTATTAGACTGCATGCACTAATCAAACATGAACAGAGTGATGACCACGTCTTCACAACGGCCTCAGTGTCTGCCTTGTCCTTGGCACTCCTCGTAAGTACTGCCCTCCATATTAAGTAAACCCCAAACCCCTACCATTAAAGAATACTCACTCCCCATCTGCTGACATTATCAATGCCATCATCTTCATCACTACCATCCGGGTCGTCGGCTCGGAGGAAACCGTCCAGCAGAGGAACTCCGATGTGTGGCGGCGTGGTCGTGGGGAAGATACCTGTTAACACGTATCGTCATCGTTTTGGAGTAAATATTAATTGTGTCTCGGCGCGGAGGAAAAGGACCGGATCTAACCCTTCCTCGCGTGCGCATGTTACCGTCGTATCCGTCCTTGCCAGATATCCGGTGAGCGTTGTGGGGGTGAGGGTGCGTTGCAGGGGGTATTGAGGTACAGGAGTTATTATGATCTTGGATCCGCCGAGTTGCACAGTGTGCGGCGAGTTGCTTGCAGGCTAACCTTGTAGCTTAGGACAGGTTTGGAAGCCACGCAAAAGAAGACTATTTGCGGATCCTACACGTGTATTCCTTTCGAAACTGACAAGGCATTGCTGTGTCGAACACGGCCGCATAACTGCGGTTGGGTACGTTTCTCGTGAGGACCACGGGATATCCTGCTAGATGGCCCAGCAGGACAACGGCAGTGCCGTTGCGGGAATGCAAGACAGCACCGGGCATTGGGTTGAGAGGCGCCAGAATGGATGGAGAAGGTGTGTGTTTCATTTTTAATTGGCTGGTTTCGATTTCCTTGGGTATGAACTAGCCATGAACAAGGCCTGGCCTCGCTCTTTGAATGCTCGATGGAGGAACTTACAACATTGTGGATGGCTGAATGCAAACAAGAAACTTTTGCTATCACAGCCATCGATACATGAGGTAACTGAAAGTCACCCCATGATGCTGTGCACGCGGGGTCTAGGCAGTCAGGCTCCGTTCTAAAACATGGCCAGTTTTTACTCAATAAAACCTGTGTTGAAATTACGTCTTTTCGTTCCGCGAATGACGCAAATTTGAACAGGCGTACATAATTGAGACTATTGGCGCAATGTTTCAACACATGGTACCTCGTGCTTTCAAAGCTGCTGTCGCATGGGGAAAGGTATTTATTAAGAAACCGACCGCCCTAAGATATCATCTGACCAGTCGTATTCGGTTATGACCCCAGTGAACTGTATTTGTGGGAAGCTGAGACTGCGACGCCAGCCAATCAAGAATGTGAAGGTATTGAGAATCATCTTTGATCGCAAAACAGCACACTCCAGGAATGGTATGTTGAAGGGCGGCGAATATGTGGGGATCCTGATGACCTCAGTCAGGGATGCTCCGTGGCGTCAGGGGTCATACCTAGTATTATTATGTAGAATATCGGTCATGCAGGAAGAAGCCCTTCTTCATGCCCTCGCACCTATCCGCATAATGGAATAGAGAGTACAAGCGCCTATTGGAGCTCGGGTTCCGTCGACGTCAGTGGCTTCGAGAGGTCCCCGCTGCTAAGATCCGGAGTTCCGCGGGGAAATGGAACGAGGAAAAGGTGAAACACGATGCACGATTGAACAGTGTCAAGATGACATAGTACGTCCGAATCGGAGGATTCCATTTCACGTCGAGCGGAATTGCTGCGTACATGTGTTCGTGGAGCCTTTGGTCTTTCGTATCTTGTTCGTATTCATTAACGACACTATCCGCCAGTAACACTAGATGATCGATGATCGATGTGATCTTGGACCATCGAAAGTTGACGTTGGACACTCACTGGATTGCGCTTGTAGGCGTCCTAGGCTCCAGCCACTTCATGGTTGGGGGCCTACAAGCACTCCGTCACCCATCTCGCATTCAGAAATAACACAGGGCACGATCCATTCCATATGGCACCCAATTCTTGATCTTTGTGTTCGCCGCTTTTCGCGAACTCCCGCGACCAGGATCACTCAATGCCCATAACCCCAACACCTGTGCAAGTATACTGGACGGATCTCGCCTTCTGGAAAATGGCATACTCTCAATATCAAGGGTCACGGACATGGTAATTCGTGTAACTTATATGGGATCTTGAAGCGGTGATAGTCAGATCAGCGAAGCGGTGCCCGACACGTCGACGATAAGTTATCAACGGGACACACCTCCAACATTGGTTCACCTCCGGCACCTATGGTCGTTGGATAAACGTGGCCTGCGTTGTTTTCAGCTATGCACTTCACGAACGGGACTGTAACTCTAACTTGCAGACTCTGGCAGCACTCAACAGTCTTCGCCGGCGCCGCTCTTCCAGTACTATGTAGTTCTTTCCTTCAGTGTGCGAATTCAGTGATATGTGCGAACGCTCACTTGTTAGATGTCGGTATTAACGGAAGGAAAACTAAAATGGAAAAATGCGGGGGATCACGCAATGATCCAATGGCAAACTGCGTCAAAGTGACTGAAGTCATACCTTTGCGGATCAAATGTGAATGGGTTTCAGACCCAAGAGCGAATTTTGATCTTTGTTGAGGATGAATCCAGATTATCTTAGCGGATATTGAGTTTATCGGGAAAGACTCGATCGCCCAAGGGTCGCACCCTGTCGGCATCCAAACATCTTCTCATTTACTACGGAGTGTGACGAATGGAGTATGGTATGCTGTATCCTCCAGCAGCCGCTGCGATGTGGCGTATGCTGTATAGTACCGTGGTGCTGCGCTTGTGCCAGCGCCTGTTGTCAGTTTTTTTTTTCCAAAGAAAAGTACTGAGATGATCTTGAAAAATCTCTTTGCTATTAGGTCGGAGAGATCGGGGACGGAAGAATCCGCATTCAAACACCGCTCATTACGCCATACAAGAAACACTCGTTCTCCTGCCTCCAGGTCGGTAATGCGCGGGTGCAGGCAGTGTGCTTGCTTGTATACGGTCCTTAGTACAGGAATTTGTTTATCCTTTCTCCACGGACACGCTGAAGTCGGTGTGCAAGGGCTGTAACCACTATACAATCCGTTGGTGCGTTGAAATCGGCGCCTTTTCAACCAATTGACAACTTACTGACAGTCGTGGGGTGGCTTTCATCCATTTGCTATCGCCGAGGCGCATTACGGATTGGTGCAGCTCGGTGTCTGAGAGGCTGGCTTCGGGATGTCCATCCGCGCGAACGGACACTTGGCAATTTCCGTTCGCCGTTCCATTCCGAGTGATTGGTACACGATTTTGATTGAACAGGTGCACAAACCGTTGGATTCTCTTTGCTTAGGAGCTCCGTATGTACTAGGTCAGGTGCTTATGATTGGCCAGCAAGGCTCTGAATGACCAGCACATGACATCACAGCTAACACTGCCTGTTGACGGACCGATCGGGCGTCAACCTAAACGCTTCGGACCTTACTTATTTGATGGATGGCTCCAGCCTCGTGAGTGTCGCGTCGTGGACACGATCGTTTTGTCGTACGTGCCGTTGACTCACCTCTCGCACCTCTCAGCTCTGCTCTACAGCAAAAGTGTGGAACTGTGGAAACTGGCGGGCACCTCGTGTTGTCCGTGTTTCGTTATGGTAAATGCATGGAACTCATGGATGCTCCGCCTCTGGTTTCCCTGAAATTGGGTGTATGACCGTTAAGGCTAACATAAAAGCCCGTCCCCTACAATCCGTCCAGCTGTTCAAGTCACCACCTTACTTCTCGCCGCCACTTTCCCATTCCTTCGAAGGAACGCGACGACATCGTCGTCGTTTGCTGTACTATTCCCTTACCCGACTCTTGCCTTATGTCTAATTCTAATTTTGCATCATCTTCACTTTAGTGAGTACCATTGTCATTGGGATGGGTCGGTCATTCTGATGCTGTCGTTTGGGGAACCAGTGGCGCATTGACGCCCTCTCCACCAAAAACAAAGCGGGAACACTGCATTGTCCAAGGCGAAATGGACGAGGTCACCGCCAGGGAGCAACAAATTCAACGTCACACTGTGCAACGTGATGATTTTCCCTTGAGGTGCGCTTCTATTTTTCTTCGGCCTCGCGCGTGGAATCTGAGTCGGGGATATTGCTAGCACTGACGCATACACAACACGTAGTTCGGCAGTTGTTGATCACCCACGTGCAGGTCACTCGACGTTTTTCGGACCATCCGGACCTGGCAGCGAGGCACAACCAGCCGTGGGCGACTATGACCTGCCTTCTTATCTACCCACTGAAAACGTGCATGCCCTCGAGGAAACACAAAGCAATAGTTTATGCGATCAGCTCTATGATTTCCACATCGAGACTCTTCATCAAGGACGTATTCTCCCTGAACAGAGCGGAGCGCAGAACGTGTCGCAAACTGCGTCATCCTCCATTGATACTTCCTCGTCAGTATCCACATCATCCCGAGCTGTTGTGCCAACTAATGTCGTTGCACATGCAGCTCCCAAACAACGCGCTATTCACTCTTGGGTTATGACAGTAATTGCTTTCAGAATCCAGGGGTCATCGGGTTCCAAGCTTCAGGTGACACCGCCTTCATTCCCGAACACCAAGGGGTCCCGTCTCTTGAAAGCGGATATGTTCACCACGCCGTTTCGGCACAGGGAGCCAGGCGGACGCGGACCAGCCCTACACAGTCCCATCCTGTACCCCGATCAATTCACAATGAACACGGGATGTCCTTCCAACCGACCCGTGGCTATGTCGTGCCCTCTAGTAGGATGAATATGGCGGTCACCGCCACGGAGTCGGATGCAGTACAGGATCAGGGGCTCCAAATTCAAATGATTGGTCGGTTTGCTGGTGGTGATCGTGATCATGCAAGTGCGCAATCGCAGTCGGCATCATTTCTGCAACACCAATACCAGCCGCCGCCGTCACACTCCTCACGACAGCTTCCATCACGGCTTTCATCTGATCACTCCTCTTTACCCACGCATATGTCAGGTTTTCCCATGTCGCAGCAGTTAGGCAGTGATGCCGCTCCTACCTCCAATCGTGGTCCCTTTCCCATCCATTATCCATTCGCGACACCTGCACCTGGCCCTTCAGCAAATAGTTTTCCCAATTACCTTTCAACAACTCCTTTGCAGCCCAAATCTCCTCCACCATTAACCCATGAATGGTCATCCGCGCCTTTATTTGGCGACACTCGTTTAGCGGCCGGTCAAGGGGGTACCATGTCGCCTCGGTCCTTTGGCGGGCCTCAACCACTGTGTGCGCTCAGGCATGATGCATCGACAACTTTTGGTCATGAGGGGGAATCTTTGGCCTCCGACCACATGGATAGCGCGGAAATGACAGCAGAGGGGTGGCGCTCTCTTCCCATGCCTGCTGCGGACACGCAGTTGGATCCTTCCTCATCCCGGCTTGTTGCGAATAGTTTTGGTCCGAGCCACTTCGCGTCAGCGTCCCCAGTGCAGTCCTCATCATCCCTGGCAACTCAGCCATCATCCCGTCACCTCCGTCGCTGGTCTTCTGCAACCAGTGGCTCGACTGTACCACTCCGCCCCATGCCAACATTTCAGGGTGGAAACCCGTATCAGGCTGCCCGTCATCGTCGGTACTCCCAAGCGGACACCTCATCCGAGTTCTTCCAGCGCTCAGGTAGAAAGGGTCCCTCCCGGAGTCGAAGCCCAACTCCTGGCCTAGGCCAGGCATCTGCGCAGGTCACTCACATGCTCCACCCCGTCCCCGACACTGATGCCCAGTCACCTATGTCTACCGCCTCCGCAAGCACCTCTCTGAACACAAGCCCCTTAGAGCGGCATGTAGTGAGTTGCGATAACCGGCTCGTCGATGAAGAGGCCGTACACAACGCCCTCCAAAAGCCCGACAAGTTGTTGTATGTGTACGAGTGTTTCTGGGACCGTGAGAACACGCCGTGCGGAATGTGGGTTGAAGGAGATCAGCCTAGCATTGCTGACCATCTCCATCTCTTCCACGGATTCAAAGGCGGCGAGACAACGACGCGTTGTTTATGGAAAGACTGTCCCAAGTCGAATATGAAGGGGACAAGTATTGCACGACATGTAGTCACCCACGTAGGGTTCCGGATCAAGTGCGACACGTGCAAACACGAGTTCGCTAGAGGAGACGCATGCAATAGGGCCCATAGTAGGTCTCATTGTCCAGGGATGGGTCAGCCTATGTATGGAGATTTGGTATGTGTGCTCGACGCACGTAAAGTCGATTCTGGACATCGGCTCTTAAAGAAGAGGCGCTTGGAAGACTTATAGATATTGGCTTTTAGTATGCCTGACAGACCTTTTTTTTAGTTTACGGGAAGGACCTAGCATAGATACTTTCTCCATTGGGGTCGAAACCTAGAAGGTCTCACTCGTTGATAACTTATGCTTCTCATAATCTGGTATCTTACATACCCGTCCCCCTTGGACAAGATTACATATCATTATTCACGGCATACATGAATGTGCTTATCGGTACAGCGAGCTCTCGTAAATCATTGACATCCAGTATGGGTGCTGGACCTGTTCAACTAATGTTCACTTTTCTTTGTGCTAGAAATTGGTTGAGTAGGGAATTCTTTTCGTCAGTAGGAATATCACGACGTACTTCCACGCAGTCAGTGCATACAATCCAAGCACTTCATTTGAAGCCACATTGCTGTAAGGTTTGATGTCGTTCCTAGTATAATTCTTCGGGGGTTTCAAGCTATTCAGCGCTGTGATAATATCATCCACTTTGTAATCGAGAAAGATAAGATCGACAGTGCCATTGGCGGGCTTGGGAGGCGGAATTGAGCTCAGATAATGGGGAGGGTACACGTCAGGAGCAATTGGATTGTGTAAGGTGTCGTCACCATTAGTTGTGTCAGGGCAAGTGGCCTACATGGAAATTCCAGTTCGCCCCTGTTCATCTTAAAGTGAAGAAGAGAAATTTACTCACGTCGTTGGTAACGTAACCCGGAGTCTTGTAATCTGCCAGTACCTCCTGATGCCCAACGCTGGGACTGCTGGTCATCTCCCGCCATGTTGGGTAACGAGGGTCAACATCCCCACGTTCCTGTAGCTTCAGACCCTTTTTATTGTTGAGTTTGTTCGTGACTGCGTTGGCCAGGTCGAAATTAACACCAGGAATATAGCAGAACCCATCGGGATAAGATGAAGCAGAGAGCTGGTCGTTCTGCGTAAAGGGACCTTTGAAGATGTCATACCGCAAGACACCTGTATTTATAACCGCGATGTAAGGTGCCCTGCTATGAACATCAAGCGCAACCGGTAAAGCCTGCAGCAGATATCGATATCGTGAGACATGACAAAGGCAATCGCATCAGCTTACTTGATTGATAAAGAGGGGCCAGATGGAATCACTGGAATTGTAGGGCACTCTAATCCCAGATCAACGTGTGCAAGTTTAGTATGGAAGAACGCCTACCGAGAGAATATGTAGTCCTGGGGTGCTATACCGTACTGATAGGTCAAGTTGTACCTATCGGCAAGGTCCTTCAGGCCCTTTGTGATATCGAGACCCTCTGGCGTGTCGAATGACACATTCAATTCTCGAGTGTGGTACTGAAGGCATAAACGTTAGTCTCACAGGCGGAATGTGCAGAGTGTCGTGATTTCCAATTCACCTCATAAGTTACGCGGTTCTGATCAAGATACCTTCTACTAAATGCAATATCTGCAGGGTTGACCTTTGCAGCAGTGAGGTTAGCACCTGGTATTTCTCAGTGTTAGCGAATATCTTTCATTAAGGAATACACTCACTCATCCAGCCTGCAAAAGTAATGTTAAGTCAATCATGAGGGAGAGAAATGAGGGCAAATGACCAACCAATGGTATCCATATAGCGTCCACTTTGTAATGCCATGGTAAGGGGACCATAGCTTGAACAGTTTCGGACGTGACTGTGACCTGTATGGTCCTTAATTCTCTCTACGTGTGTAAGGGCAAGGAAGACATACCTCCAAAGATCATAATGGGAGTGTTAGGGTTTTCCTTGCGAATCTCCTTCACGAGGATATCCCCTTCCGTCAAGTGTCAGACTCTACAAATTCTCCAGCAAGGAAAACCCCACATTTTGATTCCAGAGGTTCACGGGCCACTGGCATGTGCCTGAAGGCAATCACGTGCTCAATTCGTGTTAGAAGTCAAGAACTAATTCCATACCCCACCAGGACGAATACATCCGTTTGGCCCCTCGCGGTGGCGTTCTTGAACTGATGGACGAACATAAGAAAGCTGAAACAAAATTAACATATCAAACACACCCATGGCTCATTGATCATAGCTTCTACAGGCTGCACCAAGAGTCTCTTCTCACCCGAGCCTATGGTTATGTTGTATAGGACACCAAGGGCCGTTACGCGTTGGCCACTATGTGAGGAAATTGGTGGGGATGTTCAATGGGTACGTGAAAGAAGAACCGTACTTGGAAGTATTGAACTGCGCAAAACGTTCTATGAGCGGAGAGCTTGTCAGCCTGTCCCAGTTCTCCGGGAAATGTTCTACCCACCTGCAAAATTCACGCTTTTGGCCACCCCCGAAGGTTGGAGAATGGTAATGTTGACATTCGAGGCCAGGTAACGTTTGTGCATGTTGGGGATGAAGCTGGTATACCTAGATAAATGCAATAACCGGGGAAAATATGCACGGGAGTGAGTTATTCTAGGTTGACTATGTCAAAATGAGGACAAACATGTCGTAGGTGACTTCATATTGGTATAGTTCGTGGCTATAACAAGTCATAAGTGAGGTATACGAGATTAGAGCACTGCACGCACTTTCCAATGGTCATGACGTCATATGGAAGCTTGCGGAGGAATTTGTTGGACTAGCATCCGTGTCGCCGCTGTTTCAACTAATATCCTGGAAACGTACCAAACAGCTTACCTCGTGCCCATCCACATCACCGGGTGGATAACCATCAGAAAGGCCGGTCCCTGACGGACATTTGGTACAGTTTTGCATGAAATATGTATTCCACCTACCATCGTGAGTATCCCCAGAATCAACCAACAAAAGGTCAACACTTTTGTTCTGCAATCAAATGCATGAAGTGATCCAAGCCGCTGAAACAATCTCGAAGGAAAACATACTTTCGCTATCCCTTTCATGTGAGTGACAAAACTTGCCAAGTCGCCAAGGTCACCACTGCAGAAGAAACGCGTCGTGAGTAGCTTTGCTTAGCGGTTGCATCTCGACTTCAGCGAGCACAATACATTCCCTTAACTCCAACTGACACCAAGGAATGCACTTCCACTTCCTGCATAGGAGATGCATGGATAGGAACACACACCTGTAATTGGGTTCAGGCCAACTAGTCCTCTGATGACCCAGAAGCCAACCATGGATGTCTGTTGTGTGGAGTACATTGAAGTCACCCCACACGAGGTCACGTCCTGGGGGCCTGAGGAAAAACTGAGGGCGCTCCTGGTCGTGAGCCTCACGGGGATGAGGAGCATAAGCCGTTGCAACGCCGACAAGCGCAAGTAACGGCAAGAACATAATAGAGACTCTGTAGAAGGGTGGGCCCTGGAAGTGCCCCCAGAGGCTTTTATGACCCGAACGTGTGACATTATTGTATATGTCGCCCTGTGAACTCAGTTCGTGAAGGTCCTGACTAGTTCAATCCGAGGCCTGTAGGCTGTAAGAATCTCCGGCCCGTCAGTAAACTCGGGTTAGAATTATGCACGCAGTGAGATGGGGGAAAAACTTTGCTTCTGTTCGGTACAAAAGAATGTTCCAAGATCATTTCTGTCAAATGACCCCCGAATAATGTCCAACGTCGTTTCCATAAACAGTAAAGCGTGTTATCTAAGCTACATACAAGTTGTTGTCGCGAAGACTGATTTCGCACACCATGGAAGCATTCCCTTATTTTTCTGGCAAGATAGTAACTTTTGAAGACGTTGAAGACGTCTTCTCAATTTACTCACAAGTGGAATTGCATCATCACACTTCGAAAGTCTGATTCATCATGGGGGGCACAGGTGATAGTAGTTTCCAACGGAAGTTGCCTTACCTCGCTTCTCTTCGTCGTGATCTGGAACTTGCTACATACGTATATCTGTCAATCAGCGTTGTTGATCAATGATCAGCCCCTAGGGTTATTCGTGTGCTATGTATCATGCTTTCCTCCACGGGCCTTCTGAGGGCCTTGTTACGGACGGCTTTATGTAAATCCATTCCTTCGCTCAATTGTTTTGAATTCATTTCATGCTTACCTGACAGTTTAGTCTTTCAGGGAGCGCATACAAAGCAAGCCACTGGGCGGCCGTATGATATTCGTGTATATACACCTGCGAGGTGCGACTGCACATGTACACGTGATGACTTCATAATTGCTTTGATGATCAAGCCTAGCCAACCCTGAGGCAGCCGCTTCGGCACTTCCTAACGAAGTGATTCTTTGGGAATTATCATTGTCCGACGGTGAGGGCATGCCATAAGTAACACACATGTCTTTGTGTTCGGAAGCTGATCAGGTTGGCACTCCCCACAGTTGAAATCAATCTGAGTTTGCTGTAGATCTTACAGAGCACTATGGTTGAAAGGTATGCAGGGGTCTGGGTAGCGAAGAGCTTGAGTACTGCAACTCTGGATGGCTTACAGTCTGCGAATGAGTGAACTAAGAGTGCACAATGACATGCACATTGCACAGTGCACACACCTCGTCTTTAAAAGTTCAAATCCCAGCAGTATTGCCCGAGCAGCACCATGTTAATTTGGTTCTTCAGAATTTGCATGTACCGGATATCTATGCCTCACAAAGACTTGGAAGCTCTGAGAAAGAGGAGAAGTCCGGCGTGACGCAGACTACAAGAATGTATATAGGTTAGCTACCTAGTGTGGTAAATACATTGTGTGGGTATTGATGAGGTGGGGCCCGCAGGGCCACTGGTCCAAAGTGATGCTGTGATTCTGGGCAGGCTGGGCGCCGAACAGGTCGACTCGCTGCGCGTGAAGAAGTCACAAGCCAGCACGTCGGGCGAGGAGAAGGGGGGTGAAAACACACTGGATATTCACCCTGACCTGAGAGAGGGAGTGGGGCAGGGCGAAGGACCAGCGGCAGACTTGCCAGCTGAAATGAGTGCGAGGTAGTAGAAGAAAGAGAAGAGGCTGCGCCACCTCTCACTCTCATGCATAGACTGAGGTAGCCTGTTAGTAAACTCTATGCGACCACAACAATCAATAATCAAATCACTCTTACTTCATCTATGCTCGATGTACATTACCTTGACCTTCGTAACTGTAAAAACTCACCAAAGATTCGGTACGGCCTGTATCTGCTGCAGTCGGTGTGCACTGGGGATAACTGCTAAGGAGTCTACGCACCTTCCGATAATTCGAGAGCGATCATTCCAACACCTGGGAAACTTACATTGAATACTGTAAATGTTACGTATCTGTCGATAGCCCCTGAAGTGTATTTCGTCCTTGAATGCCGCAGTATCGTAATGTGGTTGTTTAAGTGCAGCTGATACTTGCCTATGATCACTCACAATCAGATCCAGAGGAGCAGTCACGGCTATCGGAGGCACCTTACGACTAGTTACAGGAAAGTACCTGGGGCTTCGGTGGCGAAGCCATGCGGTGAGCTCCTGAAGAGGGCATTACGCACGGAAGTACTTGTCACTACCTGGATAATTCTTTCTCGTTCGAGATGTCGTGGCACAAGCTCGAGGATGACATGGACAGAAGAATCGGTCATAGGAGCATCTTACCGTCACAGAGGTAATGAGAATCCGAGACTGGTGACTGTCCCATTCTCTTGCGTGGCAATCCGCCTCAACCCACTCCAACAGTTGCTCGTGAAAACAGGTATCAGCGAGTAACGTCATATCTGAACGCGAGTTACAGGGACTGAGGGAAGAGCATCGCAAGTCCCAACCCATAGTTGAAGTTCATATGAGCTGAGTACCATGTTTCTTCGAGACTCGGAGGAAGATAGTGCCGACCAAGACAAGTAACAAGCAGGGGGAAGAAATAACAGCGTGTGAGATAACTGGAAGAACTTCAAAACTGTTGGAAGTTCCCGGCGCTAACCGGAACCGGCCGAGTGGCAAAATTCACCCAGATTCGCTTCTTTGTAACTGTGAATCCAAGGAAGACAATCGTTCCTTCTATACATCTTTCGCTGATAAGGGTACACACTTTTGTATGGACAAACCCATTTCTTCGTATTTCCTGACGTGTAGAGCTATCACCACTTAGTTCCACTTGGCTTGTGCAAACAACCCTAACACTTCGTTTGTCAGAAGCGGACTATACTCCAACACATCCGACTTGGTATAATTCTTGGTGCTTTGCAGGCTATTCAGAACTTGCAGAACCTGACTCTCGGTGAAGTCGACGAAGACAAGGTCGATAGGCACGTCGTTGGTCACGGTGGGTGGAGTAGATCCAACGAAATCAGGGACCGAATAGTAAGGAAGGGCAATGTGAGGCGTGTCATCACCAGTACCAGGGCATGACTGAAATGTTATGAGGACCGGCTCGTAATGTGCTTTCAGGCCAAAGAATGAAATCCGCTCACATCGGAGGTGACATAACCAAGGGTCAAGTCCTCTTCTTTCCTTCCGCCCAAACGAGCGCGCCTCTCCATCTCTTTCAGCCAGGCTTGGTAACGGCCTTCCACATAACCACGTCCCCACCACTCCATCTCCATTTCTGTACGTTTCTTCCTCCCCGCTGCACCTGCGCCGTTGAGAGCCGGTAATACTTGGTTTGCGGTGCTGAATGTGACATTAGGAACGTAAAGAAACAGGTCGATGAAGGGAGAAGCAGTGAGTTGGTCATTCTTTGTGAAAGATCCTTTCAAAACGTCGAAGCGCAGACCACCAGAATTTGCGATCATGATATTAGGAACGTTAGCACGCGTGTTGTTTATGGCAAGAACGGTGGGTATGGCCTAGAAAGGGACAAAGTGAACCAAAAGACAAAGGCGACACTATCCTCAACTCACATCATCAATGAACAGGGTCAAGAGAGAACCATCGGACGGGTATGGGTTGCTTTTCCTGTGTCAGAATGTGCTTGACATGCGGGAAAGAAGGCTTACCGGGTTATCGTGTAATCTTGAGGAGCAGTACCATACTGATAGGATAGGTCAAACTGCTCTGCAAGATCTTGCAGGCCCTCAGTGATAGAGCGGCCATCGGACGTATCGAAGGTTTTGTTCGATGTCTTAGTGTGGTACTAGAGAGTTAAGCAATGTTAACCTCTTTGCGTTCGCGTCATTGCCTAAATAAACACACCTGGTAGGTCACCCTGTTCTGGTCGAGGTATCTCCGGGAGAATGTAACGTTCTTGGCATTACCCTTTGCAGCATCCAGGTTTGCACCTATTCCTTTTGTTAGATGAAACAAACTACTCATCATGCGATACACTTACTCATCCAACCTGATTTACACGGCTCAGATCAGAGATCCTGTCGTGGACACAGAACTGCGCACCGATGGTTTCCATATAACGGCCGCTTTCCAGTGCCATAGATCTACCGTCATACTGCTGGCAATCCCGAATGTGGGTATGCCCTGAACATATTTGGATTCTTGTAATGGACACGTATCGTTCTGCGAGGACCTACCTCCGAAAATCATGATAGGGGTCAATGGATGCACAGCACGAATTGCTTCGAAAACAACGGGCCCTGTCAGAGGTGTCAAAGCTTCGGATCAATCATATTATATCAGTCTGAACTTACAATTATCCTGAGACACTGGCATGTGACTGGCAGACACAGACACATAAGCAGATGTCAAAGACTGAAGAGAAAGCACACACCCCACCAGGACGAACACATCCGGTTCCTCTGCGATGGCTTCTACGAACTGAGAAAGCGTAAGAAAGGTGCCCAACAGCGATCGGTTTGATTGGACCCACCCAAGATTCCTTGACCATGTCCGCCACAAATTGTACTGTGGTGTTGACATCGTTGCCGGCGAAGTTAAATAAAACACCAAGAGACGTAACGCGGCGGCCCCTGAGAAGAACGTTGGTACGGGTAGGGTTGAGTGTGAAGTTCCATACCTGCTAGTTGTGAACTTCACAAAACGATCTGGAATTAAGTGGAACGTTCAGGTATAAAGTTATCAGGCCAAACGAATCACACCCACTGCCAACGGGCACGCTGACGACTTGTCCGTCAGAATTAAAAACAGTAATGTTGACATTCGAGGACAGATAACGACCATGTAAATTGGGCACAAAGTTGGTGTACCTATTAAATTAGTTTCAAATTTCGAAGGGAAGCATTAGAAATTTGATTGGACATATCAATGTTCTGCACGTACATGTCATAGGTGTTCGCGTACACATATAGCTCGTGGCTAAATCATAGAGTCACTGATGCGTCCGAGGGTGGAGAAAAAAGTGCGCACTTTCCAATGGCCATGAGATCATATGGGAGGCGTTCGAGGAACTTGTTGGACTATATGCGTGTATATACCATCAGCAATGAAAGCAAACGTTATGGCCAGGACATACTTCATGTGCATCCACGCCGCCAGGAGGATACCCATCAGAAAGACCAGTTCCTACAAGTTACATGAATGCTGAGATCGTATCGATACTCCGCGTGGCACCTACCGTCGTGGATATCCCCTGAGTCCACTAGGAGGAGGTCGACATCTTTTTCCTGCGCAATTCCATTATAAATTTACTTTCTGAGAAGAACCACAATAAACACATACTACGGCGAGCTCTTTCATGTGGGTGACGAAGCTTGCGAAATCTCCAAGATCGCCGCTGTAAAAAGACGCCCGTTGTAAGCACTCCACTCGGTTCGCTAAGCACTATGGTCCCCCATTCCCGGACTATGGTCTCCTGCCTCGACAAAAACACTTACCTGTAGTTAGGCTCTGGCCAACTGGCCTTCTGGTGACCAAGGAGCCAACCATGGGTATCGGTGGTATGGATGACGTTGAGGTCTCCCCACTCGAGGGGTCGGCTAGGAGGAGTCAACGGAAGCTGGGGATACTCCCGCTTACCGACGTTATGGTTATCGCGCGCATGTAGGTGTTGCTCCCCACAGCCAGCTGCAAAGCCAGCCAGCGCTAGTAATGGCAGCAGCATCATGGGACGCGAATTGCAGAGGCGAGCTTTGCATACTTATATATTTCCCTGGCAACTATAAATTACATCAGAGGGCGATAACGAGGACCACATGGTCGATGGCAAACGTTCTTCGTGTCGATCACACTGGATAAGCAATACAAAACTTCAAACGAAGACGGTCAAAACAAGGATTTCAATAATGTGTGATCATTGATTCGTGCCACTATCCGTTCAACATACGTGCATGGTACGCAACTGCTCAAGCCTCAAGATCTCTACGACAGTGAGGAATACGCGTACGTACTTTAACTTGTTGAATTAACTCAAGCCATCGCATGAACTCTTTCTTCAAACTGCTGTCTGCGTCGTCCGTTAATGCAAGCAGCCAGAGGTGACCAAGAGAGATAGAGTCCACTTGGTGGAAGTCTGAAAGACGGCAAATTTCTTGAGCAGACAGCGAAGTGTGTCCAGAGATGTAAGGTGTGTCCCACGGCCACTGCTGTTACGCACAGCCACAATCACCCAAGTTGAGCTCGAACAACACTGGTTCAGCGATTGACACAATCCGAATACTGGAGCTCAAAGGATCACACACAGCTTGCTCCGATCACCGACTGCACGAATCAGTCTATGGCAGGATATTGACGTGCCAAGTCCCTTATTTCGTCTGGCGCCTTCATTGAAGCAAATGGATTTGAAAGGCGAATGGCTGTTGATTGCGCGTCTGTTGCCTCCGACCTCCAGAACTTAAAATTTGCCAGCTATTCAATCGATAGTGGCCATTATGCCACATAGCGGTGAGGTGTTTGTGTGGTCAGGGGTATCTTTGGTCCGTGAGTCGCATCTCGGATGCAGTACATACATGCTGATCTGAGCAGCCAAGTCCGTTGCCTCTGAAGGGTCCCATCTTCTTTCATTGTGTACACATGCGACCCTAGTCTTTCGGCACGGTGCTTTCAAGTTACGAAACCATGTGTTCGTTACCAGCTAACTCAAAAGCTAGGGAGCCAGTTGTCAGCCAAGTTTCCGGTTGAGATGACCCTTGATGTGGGAGGAATCGTAGGACTATCGAAGGTAACACACGTTTCTATGCAATCGCTTCCCCCTGATACTCTTTCATTCGTCCTGGTATCGGCGATCTGTGGAGCGAACAGTTAGACGTCGTTCTTGTCCCCATCTTGTGGCAGTACTGAAAAGTTGGTTCTGATTCGATGTTGAGGTCACCTTTCACAGTATAATGCTCGTTTATGGCCGACCCTATTCCCTCAATAGGTACGTCGAGTTTCATCCACCGTGACATCCCCAGCGAGTATCGGTACTAGCCACACGGTGTCGGGGTCGCTCAAGAGTTTTCCGAGCGCTCGCTGTTTGCCTATTCATCCTCTTACAGTACAGGACTTGTGGTTCGCGAATCATCACCCTTTCTAATCGACCACGATATGTGAACGTAAGCCCTGGCTGCAAAAAACCCACATGTTTTGATAAGGGCAAGGCTCCATCCACATTACGACCCTCTTTGTCCACGTTGTTGCGACCAATCCATCATATCTTAGGCGGTTGCGAAGCCAGCTAACAAACTTTGTTCGGGAATATTTTAATGAAATTATATCATCTTTGGTACGACTTCTATTTTAGAGGACGTTTTCTGTCACTTCCCAGCATCCCTGTACACGTGGTAACCACGAGCGATCGTGATCCGGCAGTCCGCATGCGCAACTCCGTTCGGAGTTTCTCTGTTCAAGCCAAGTCATGCCAGCCCTATTTCATATAATCAGCGGCCAACGACCATCGAAGTATATTTGAGGTCTTTCCCCTCAGTATAAAAGACATCCCTCACTCTGCGGCAGATTCAATCACCCACAGGCATGGAGAGCAATCCTCTGTTGGTAACCTCCGTGCTTAGTTCCAAATTAGCGCTGACAGCTTTTTTAGCACCAATTTTCCCGTTCATGACAAGTTTCAAGTGGCGAGGATTAGCGGCTTTGACGCTACCACCATCCCCGCGAATTATCCCGCCAGCACTGAACTTCCTTTGTGCCATCCATCCGATGATGCTGTCCCTGGCTATGCTCACCAACAATGGTATGTTTTGGCCATAAGGACATACCCTTACATTGAGGATGACGTCTATAGTGGGGTCGGATCTTTCTGTGAAAATCTTGGAGGGTTGTCTTCCTCATCCTCACAGCCAAGAGGGCTCCAACAGACATACCCCTGGTCGTCCAGTCGAGGAGAGATCTCGAATCCCCCAAGTCCGAAGTGGGGCACGGATGCTGGGGCTTTCATTTGGTCTGTAGCAAATTCCCGGGTGTGTCCTGGTGATCTACAGCAACACTGCTCCCAGACTCCATCAGCATGGCCGCCACTGCTCCGTACCACAACACCGCCCATTACCCATTCTGGTTACGGTGTTGTGGACTTTGGGTCCACCTTCAACTATGGTTGCTACGGACCGTCACCATCAACTACAATTCCAACGCCGCTTCCCCTTTTCCCTGATGTGTCCATCAGCGTTTACCGTGCTCCGTCTTCCCCTGCTCCGCCCAGCTACCCTAATAATGTGATATATCACGACCGCTCTTTCCTAGGGGAGAGCAAAAACCGACTTCCCGCAGTTCTTGACAACGTGTACGTTGTCCCCCTGCGAGACTTCTGCGAGCTTGTGGACATAAGTTTCATCACCAATGTCCACTTCTTCAACTGCTTTTTCGACGACTGTGGCAGCTGGGTCCCTGACACCAGGAACAGTTTCGAGCTCCATTTAGCCAAAAATCACGGCATCCTCCTTCGGGGTGACCCGGCCTCGATTATTTGTTGTGGATGGCAAGGGTGCAGGAGACATATCAAACGGGGGAATTTCCCCCGACACCTGAGGAAACACCTTGAGTACAAATGGGGTTGCTCTCAATGTGGCCAACAATTTTCTCGACCCGACAGTGTTTCTGACCATTCCCAGAAAAAGGCGAAGTGTTCTGGTGCGCGGCCCGTTAGCCTCGTTAGCCCGAGAGCATACAAGGCAGAGGTATTGGGAGACGAGGTGATGTTAAGGAGAGCCGTCGGCTAGGTACAAATATCTTAGAGTCCATCCCGACCATAATACTTCAAGGGCCACGTACGGGCCGTTGCATCGCATAAAACGGGTCCAAAATTGTTTAATTTTCAACGCTCACGTGCATTCACAACGAGCGATCTCAGCCACAGTGTAGCTAATCTCCCTACCCGAGGGTCGGGCACGTGGTGAATTATTTCAAGGGTCGTGTTTCGTGATTATCATGATGTAGTGTTGGCCTGCCACGCGACTAACTAAATGGAAGTGGGGGCTGTGTTGAATCGGTAGCTCCCTTTGTCAAGGTTTCGAGTCAGGATGATGCTCGGAGCATGCCATACTTGTGCTGGATATCCGGCTCCAGCCTTGAACAATTCCTGCGCATACTGTGGTTCAATTCAATGGGTTCTCAGCTCTCTCATGATGAGTATATCCTATTTGGCACTTCTGCAATTTGCATCAGACGGCGCTGAGCGGCCTGTCCAGCCTAGAAAGTCCTTTGGGAGAGTCCCCGTTAGAGAGTCTTTCCTCTCCTACTGCGTATTAGGAGAATTCGACACAATCACCGTTCACCGTTCACCATCATTGGAATGCGCGGGGAATCCCTCGCCCATCATCTCTCACGAGCGAAATCGGGACAACAGCTGCTCCGGCACTAGGACTTGATCCTCGGTGCCATTTCACCTGCGGCTGAAATGCGCACCTTACCGCCACTTCTCCACTAAATTTCGGACCGTAACAAAGTTCAACGAAAAAAAATGAAATGTCCAAAATTTCAGGCCTGGTGATCAAACCGAACCAATACGACATGCTGACGGCGAATACCGTGCTAAGTATGTACATTGATTCCTCGATGGTGGGAATTTTATTCACTGAATCTCCATCTAATTTCCATGTTCCTTCGATTAGGTGCCATCGCCACATTTTGATGCGGAATTGGCGTCAATGAAATATTTTGACAATGGGGCATTCAGGGGTGGGAGTGAGTCTTGAGAAAGAACCAACCCAGTCATTCTAGCATTCCCTCCCCCCCTGCCATTCACGTATAGGTGTACCATTTATTGGACCTGGACTCCATTCCTATCAAACGGTGTAACATGCATCGGATTCGAGCCGTGACGTTGCGGCGAATGCTTCAAGTCTTAGGTAGGTTCAAATCTAGTAACTTGGCTCCCTATGTACGATAACTGTCATGCCATGTGGCTTCGTTTCTAGGTGACCCTGACAGAACTCTCGAAAAATGGCGGAACCCGTATACTGCAATTACTCAATTACTGCTCATGTTTCATTTCGCTAACCTATTGGACTTACCCATGCATTGCCATCTTGTTTGGTCGCCGAGACTTTCCTGATACGTGCTCTAATCTCAGAAATGAAGCCGATATACGCCGATGGTTAGCTATGTCTTTTCGGAGGCGAAGGCCAGATCTGCAGAATATTCCAACGGAATGAGCTGAACCGTGATGTCCTACAGAGCTTTCTAGGATGGATTAGTGCATGGAACGGTGAGAGCGGGTCTCCTGTGGTATAGCATCCTGTCACAGTTCTCCGTTTGTAGAGGGGATCCCTTGTCATTCAACAGCCAACTAGTAATTTGGATAGCCGTGGACGATGGTAAAGCGCAGCGCAGTTCAAAACACAGCTTACTATCCACAAGCTCGCTGTTCGACTGAGGGAAGTGGGCGAACTTTCTCTGCCTGAGACGAATGTGCTGTGTACGTAGAAATCTTCTTCGCCGCGGTGGCTGTTGTAGTACGTATCTGAATCCGATTCGGATCGTTTCTTACTTGTTCATAGCTACTGGGTTTACCCAATTCTGTCACCTCACTTTGCATCAAAAACCAGGGTAATGTGAAAGATTTTTTTGTTCTCTGATCACAAGTGACCAAGCAGTAGGGGATGTCACTTGAACTTCCTAGTTATACAAGCAAAATTACAGCAACATAATCCAAAACAAAACCGTGAGATCTCATGTAAGGTAATTACAGCTTACGAGGAAATAAGACAAAAGGGGTGGTAACAGCTAACAGCATGATGGATAGAGTCCAGAGAGCAAGGAAGTGGCACCCTCAGATTCTCCTTCCACATATTTTCCCCCCTGCTTCATCGAGGGTTTACGCCTTTGTTTCAGGTGCAGCTCCCTGAAATGCCTCAGCAAACTCTCCCGCTTCATCACCCTATCGCATACCCCACACCTCACCGCAACGTCCGAGGCCAGGTTTTTGATGCCGTGACTAGCCAAGTGCTCCACGAGGTTACTCTCCGTCACCCAGGCCCTGCAAATAGTAGTCATGCCTTTACTGCGCCACCGACAAATGACCCTTTTTGGTGTATCACTTGAAGAGGCAGGGAATGAGTTCACAGGAATGGCCTGGTGGACGCCCTTTGTGGGCATGGGAATAACCGTTTTGTCCGACAGAGGAGATGGCGATTGTTGATGATGGAGGAAAAGAAAAGAGTTAGTCATCGACTAGATATAAACGAGGTGAGCCTGGTAATCCTATTTCGTGAGGGGATAAACAGCTCACGGTGGACGATCCTCCGTATGTATGAGGATAGCCTGCGCCGTCTGCGTGGTGATACGAGACTGGCCTCTTATTTTCAGCTTGCAGGGCATTTGCTGGGATGAAAGGGTTGAGCGATAGATAGTCAACGGCATGCTCGGCGGAATGCGAATATATATTAATGTCCTGGTATAGATGTCAGAGGGCAAAGCCGGACTCTCAAACACGAATTATAAACTCGCCGACTGCTGTGCATGGGGTACCGATCCTCGCTGATACTGGGCTGTGTCCCCAGTGGAGAAGTTATAGTGGGCACCATACGGAGGTGCCATGGGCAGCACCCCTGCGCTACTGCTCTGGTCATAAGGAGTTTGGGAGAACCCGAATGTTTTGGGGGATGTCTTATTACCCAAAAGGCATGGCCAAGAAACGACTCATAAGTCAATGTTTTTTTAGATGACCAGTGCACAACTTACACTCCATAGCGCTCTGTCTGCATTCACTTCTGCAGGCGATCCGGAAGTTAGCTCCCCCCAGTAAAGTCCAAGATGATCTTGAAGGTTTTGCGGGTTAACAGTCGCAGAGTAGTCTTCGTGATCCAGAACCGTGCTGGACGACCGGCGGTGTCGGGTATGATCTCCAATGGTAGGGTTCAAGGGCCTTGAGTGGTCACCAGGACCGTCGTACCGGTACGATGAAGACGCAGAGTCCGTAGCGTCTGGATAATGATTGAAACCACCCATGGTCGGAGCCTCGGAGAACATCAGACCGTTATTCAAATTGTGGAGAAAGGGATACTCACATCCGAGTATCCCTCAGGATAACTATACGGGATTTCTTGTTGGCTGGATGTAGGAGGCAGGCCGTACAGTAATCCCCCTTTGTCCGAGTAGAGGCCGAGATCTTGGTTGCGGGATGGGTGTGTCGGAGGAAGGGGACTGGCCCCGTACGAAGCAGAAGGCTATCCAAACACAAAGGAGGGGTGTTAAATAAAATAGTGGTCACAGGCCTCCATGACTGACGTAGTTGTTCTCTCCAGTAGTTGACACAGATGCGTTGATTGTAAGCTGCAAAGGTGAAATCTAATGTACATGTGAGACAAAACTCGGTACATTCAAGGTAGAAGCGTACAGTGAGGGTTTCCCACTGTGCATCGCATAAAGGCTGTGGCGTTTCAACAGGGCTTTCGGAGTCTTGTAAATGTAAGTCCTGCTGGAGGAAGCAGCAGTTTAGTCGGTGCCACGGACATGACGACTGTCGGCGTACCTTGGGATCATCTGGGTAGTGACTAGGCAAGCATGGATCTATGAGAGCAAGAAGTGAGGACGGGTGCGATTTCGTCAATCATATAGGGACAGTACTGGAAGCTGCTGTAGAAAATGCGCAGGAACTGTCGTTGCTTGCCCTGTGCGCAGAGCTGTAAAATAGTTAGGGCGCTGCTCCAGCACTGACTTGCAACAGCATACAGGGAGGAAACATTGTGATGGTTCTGTTCCATGTAGGCGTGCAGGACGCTACACAGATCGTGTTCTTGAAAGTGCTGTGGCCCATTGGACATTGCGCTCATTTCTTCCTCTGGGAAGGGGAGGGGGGTGGGAGAGGATGGGAGGAAAAAAGAGGCGGAGATGGAGGGCAGGTTTCACCATTAAATACTGGACCACTTATAGGTCTATCCGAGCGAAGCTGCCAACTGGAGGGAGGGAGCCAAGATGCACCGCCAGATGGAGAGTACCTCGAGAGTAGCCCTCCATGAAAGAGCCAAGGCTCGCCACCGTTTCTGATGTATATGTAATTTCCATGGAAGGTTCCCTCCGTGCACATTTCCAGGGCGAAATGCGCAAGCAGCAAGCATGATGCACATGAGGACCACTGTAATCAAGGGAAGTATGCCGTAGATTCCAACTAGAATCTGAGTACGATGTCGGATTGGTAGCACGCAAATGATTACTTACATCCCAGGTCAAGCGCTGGCAGCACTCCATTCTCAATGAACTAGTGACAGCAGGCTGTGTGGGAGACTAGGAGGGGCGCCAGGTAGCCACCCTGGGAGGTTGGCCGCCCATTAGCGCCGGATTGGCTTGCAGGGAAAGCTAATAGCTAGCATACCGTAATTTACCTACGTTTCCGTCGAATTGCAGAGCCGGTTTACCTGGAAACGTGGTCCAAGTCTTTGAAAAGTGCACCTCACGTGCGGAGCTGCTTGACCTGCAAACATAGTCTAAGCCTTTATTAATACAGTGACTTCTAGAATCCCTGCCGGACAATCGACGCCAATTTCAAGTTATCAGTGATAAAGTACACCTTAGTTTGCAAAGGTGACCCCATGGTGACACGACACTGGGCGTCACATGCCTCATATTAAAGTGCAGATGCTGTTTTACGCGGGTCCCAGTCAGAGGGACACCTATACTCGCGATCAAAATAGGTGTTCTGCTCACCTCATCTGAGCTTGGAACTCAAGGCAATTCTATCACCTGGCTGTTAACTGGGTCCATATTTTCGACTGGTTAGCAGAATGGTCACTGCAATATGACTGAACTTCTACAATAGGGAAACCTTAGTTTTGATGTCAACGGGAATCAGTATTTTTCCGCTTATCTGACTTTTCGAGGGATCAATCAGTAAACCACGCGTTACGTGTGACTCGTGAGTTAAAGTCGATGGCTACGAAAGCACAAATGTGCTCCGTTTTCAAGGTAACGTACACAACGATTCGTTGTACGCCGAAGTATCCACTGAATGAGACTGCAGGTCGTCGGGTATCTACTCCTCAAAAGGAGTTGGGTGCTTTCGGTGATCTAGGAGCTATGCCAACAGTTTTTGCATAGTTGTCCTGACTGTTCATATTTGACTTATTGAAAGGGCATTCAAATTTGTGTTTCCGATGAGAAATTGGCAGGATAGCCAGATTTGGCGTCAAATTTAGAGGATGCTTTGGAAATACAGAGAAGAGGAACGAATGTCGCCTACTACACCGCACTGATCACAGCCATTATGATAAGTGACTTTTCTCAGTAAGGGGAAGTGGACAGACACACCTGCTAATCGCCCCTGGCATTGTTGAACGAACCCGCAGTGTGTCAAAACAACCTACTTCACGGAATCCACCACTTCATGTGCCCAGACACAGCCTCAGTGAGCTGTGAAGAAGCTGGGTATAGCGTCTGACAATAGTTGATGCTACCCCAGCAATGCGAAAGGCCTTGCAAAGGGATCGTCATCCGGAACCATCGAAAGTGAAAAGGATAGTACCCACACCTGTCACGTGGCCCTTGGTGACTGAGTCAGTCCCATATTCCGCGGGAGGCACTTTGCATCAGGTATCTCCACACGCCCTGTTAAAGTACTCATTCGCCACAGGAAGGTCGGCTGCATCGGCCGCATTACAGCACGTTGGCTGGACCTCTTCGGGCGCTCATCATGGCAGTTGGCACTGTGGAAGCGCGAGGAACGCATCATACAAATGTCCACCGCAAATGACACAAGGCGCATCATATCGTCCTAACGCATCATGCAGCGTTTTATAACACCATCCGCTAGATCCGCGCACTGTTCAGCCGCTGTCATCGTTATCAGCTTGTCAACGCTCCACAGGAGAAAGCTCTAGACCAGAATTCTAGACCCAAGCCGACTTTCCTCCAATTCGCTGCAACTGTGGTCCCTGCCACTGTCCATGCCACTTGGACCTTGTGGAGTTGCTGTGCTCCTGTGATCAATGTTCGTAACCAAGGGTACTAGTAGCACTTGTAAGTCCTCATAAACCTGATACTTTGATTCTGAAATGAATAGAATATTGTGTCAAGTAATTTGCGATACGTACATACACGGCATGAACGCTTCCATTCCACAGGAGCACACCTGATGCAGATAAACGAAGGAATCCTCACATTTGGGCATGCCCACTTCAACAGGTGTGCTTATTACGATCAGCTGTGAAAAGTTGGCCTCGTGGCAGCGTGATCCTGCGCATTCAAATGTGGCGTTGGAACCGAGCCAATGTTGCGTACCAGCCACCGACGGGTACCCAGACAAGCATGCTCTATATATTTCTTATCATTGTGGAATGTTCATGCTGTCAGCTTTTGGCAGGTTCATTCGTCCAACCTCGCATAGTAGACCCCGGGGTAGTAACCTTTTTCCGCCATTTCTCTGGTACGTTAACTATTCATCGAAAGGAAAGAAGCCATCAAAAGACATGCCAAGGGACCTGGGACATGTTCGCACAGCAAACCACTTTTGATCTGCATTTGACATGGTAAGCATTGAGTTGGCTTCTGTTGAATGGGCTCATTCCTTCAAGTGTTAGATATATAGGAAAGCTTAATAGAGAAGGTGCCAGAATTCGACAGCAAGCATCCAGCCGAGCGACAGGCTGCAGCGGTGTTTGTCACCTTCCTTTCCACCTACACTGTAGTAAACCAAGGCTTGTCGCCCGCATCCACAACTTCCCTGCTATTCGTTTTTCCATTTTCTCCAACCCAGCGCTCCCGTTTCATTAGAGCCTCTGCATGTGTCATGTAATCACACAGTACCTTCCATAGAGTGCACCTAATTCACGCAGCTCCGTTCTTGTTCTTACTGCCTGCGTCGGCGTTCCCGTTCACCCTGGCAGCGGCTACACCCGCCCCGTCTCCGCTAAGCTAACGGTCGGCCAAGCCCAACCTACACAGTCATGTCAGGAACGGCGGACTGGCTAAGCCAGGGCGTTCACGCACTCAGGGGGGAGCTGGTGGGCCACAGGGGGCCCTTAGTTGGCTACATAGCGGCAACATAGGGCAAGATGCCCTCAGGCACTTAAATTCGATTTTTGCTTGTTTTTTATATATAAAACCCCCCCCAAGCCAGGAGAGACGAAGTTGGATCATTGAATAAACTGTGATCTTTATTTGTGCCATCGTCGGTAAGACATCTAGACAGTATTTCTCAGGTTCGAGACGTTTTCCCCGGGGGCCTTGCTTTGGACCTCGTCTTTGCACTTCAGTCTGAGACGGGGCTAAGAAAGGAAAGTAACAGTGTTCAGGAGAGAGAGAATGGGCGAAGGCGCGAAGCGCCTTGCGGTCACGATCAGAACAAGCCTAAAGGAAACCAGTGTTAGCTGCGTGGGCGGGCTGGGAAACCTCGCCAGTGGTGGTCTCACTCGAGGCTTGTCTGGCCATGACAGCTGCGAGGCTAGGACCTGCAAGGTGATTCTAAGGTGTAGCTGAAGGGTACCCACAGGAATCTCAGGGCGTGATGGGTGGGAGAAAGCGTTGAGCTGCTTGATGCTGGGCTGTCTGGTGCAGGTGCGGAAAGAAAAGAAAGCTGGCATCACAGCCACTTGTGCGACTCGGAGGGGATTCGAATCCTAATATGAGCACCCTAGTTTACTGGCCGAAGCTAATTGTCTCCCTGGATGCTCCGGTAACAACCCCGAAATGCTCCTAAGACGCAAGAATTTGTGACTGCACGATCGCGCCGTTTGGGTGTCGATCTCCACCGCTCGACTAATGTTTCTAGGTTCGATTTTGATTCGTCCGTGTCGGCGCCTGGCTCCAACTACCTGTGTGGGTGGCTCGGATGATGTCGGACACAGGTAAGTATTGGGTTCGCATTCTTCAACTGTAATGCACACGCTGACTCTCTCCAGCCAGCCGTGTTGCTTCGACTCGCGTTGAGTCGACGCTGCCGCCGCTAGTTGTGCCGCTTTCGTCGCCGCTTTGTCCGTCGTCACTACCGCCTCCATTTCGGCCGTCATCATCACTGCCAGCTGTCTTGTCCTTGACGCCTGGCGCACACTGCGCAATCGCTTCGATTCTCGACATGTCCAAAGAGAAAATTCGACTTGCAATCTGGATCAGCGCGTTCATTGGTACGTATACATCAACATCACTTCCGCTTTCTCTTCTTCAATGATCACTGCGCTCGGACGGCTTGATCTTGAGCACAATAGGTGGGGTTTGCTTCTCTGTCTCCTTTCGGCACATTCCAACATTCTTTGCGTTGTCTCCAGCCATCTTTGTGCCATCGTTCTCAACGCTGTATGTGCCCATGCGTACGCTCGATGCATCTGACTTATGTGAGCGCTGCCTTACAGCCTCTATAGGTGGGTTCTGCATCCTCTGTCCGATTCGATGCGTCCCGACATTCCTTGCTTCGTTTTGCACGTTCGTGAGCACTCCGACGCTTCTGTGCGGTTTTGGCATCATTGTTCCAGTCGTCTGAGGGCTGCCTTGCAGCCTCAATGGGTGAGCCTGTCAGTTTAAGCTTCTTTCGGTGGGTTCTGATGAATTCGGATGCGTTTGCAGTTCCACTCAGGTCGTTTTTCAGTGCACCTTGCTGTGCCCGCTCGGCGCATCTGCGTGGCTCCCGAGGCCATTCGTCTCCTCGACGCTGCGTCTCGCACTTCTAACACCCAGGTACGTGCCTACACTGTCACCATATGCCATCATGGGCCCATTTCGGCACGTCCGTGAAGTGCACCTATGCTCTCGGCATATCGTCACTCATAGTCACACCAAATGCCAAACTCCGCTCGGGTACTACTATCCTTGTCACATGTAGTCACCGCATGTCACACTAGTGTCACAAATATTGACCTAATGCATAAACTTTTCACTAGTCCCGTTGATTTGCCGTAGTCAACTGTAGTAATAACTAAACACACTCTGCTCCCTTATTTTGTCAATAAATATTCATCCCTACAATTTCACAGAGCAAAGTGAGCTTTGTCTTGTGTACATTAGCACTCACGATATTTTTTGTTTTTGAATCGAATTATAGTGTGTCAAGGCTTGTGATTGATCATCCCATTATGTAGCTGTTATGATCGTGAGAAGTGACATTCGCGAATATGCCAGCACAGTGACCATGCGTGGCATTATGCATGAACACAGGCATGCCACTGGAGGCCACTGGCCTCGTCAACGGTGACCGGGTGACCCTGGGTGACCCTCCGTTTTGGATGAAATGAACTGGAACTTTATATGTGACATGGACATGTGATCAACTTAGGTAAGTCTATGCTGTCAAACCCGATTTGCGCTCGCTTCAAGACCGTCGGCCAATCATTGAGGGGACCGACTCAGTTCAGGATATGTAGTCTTCGAGCGCCTGCTGCTTGTGCAAATTATTCCAGGAGGGGCCCCATGTAAAGATCGTGGGAACCTGGGTTTTTACCCTCAGAAAATGCAAGGTATATTACACGAGGAAAGTGCGAGGTACATTACACCAGCGAAGTGCAAGATATATTACACTATTAGTACTGACCAACCTCCGTTTGGGAGTGGCATGCTACAGTCGACTCCCTTATAACCTATACCCTAGATAACCCATACTCCCTCAAAACCCATAGCTTTTTCCATTTCCCGAGTTGGTATGCAGGGATTTTGTAACCATAACCCATAACCCATGCCTATTTTGACAAATCATAACCCATACATGCACCCGGATAAGTGCGAAATATTACTAAATTAGGGAATTTCATTATATAATCATACTTTTAGACGTCTTAAGATGGCAAGCACGACCCAAAAATTTTCAACTTTTCATCATGAAACCTATCAAAATCCTTCAAAACCAGATCTGAGAGTGAAAATCCCTGCTCAAGGCCAAGTTGAAAGGGGCCTTGGATGACCTTGGTAATGATGTGCCTATTGAACCAGCTAAAACATGGCCCTAAAGCATCCATGGCGAGCCGGTCCGAGTCCGGTCCGCCACCCATTCTCTCGGAAAACACATACTCCCTCAAAACCCATACCCTAAGGCCTATCCCGAGGGGTATGGGTTATAAGGGAGTCGACTTTATGAGACCTCTTGAGTCACCTAAGTCTTGCCAAGCAGGAAAATGGTGAAGAAAAGATGGCCCATTATAATCCTAGGTGGAAGTAACTTATCTAGCATTATCTACCGCGCTGGGTTATAATGTATTATCTTTTCTCCACCATTTCCCTGATCGGCGCCGCCCGCCCGCCTGGGGACTGGTGGGTCGCTTCCTTTTTTTGGCCAGTTGATAATGTGGTGTGAATGTATCAACTGACTAGTCTAGCCCTACACAAACACTAAATCGGACGTCTCACTGGGACGTGACACTTCTTGCTTGTGCTTCCTTCAACGTCACTCAATTTGTGACCCAACCCTCCATGCGGTGTACTTCCACTTCATTCCATTTCCCCTTGCTTATCCTCTGTTCTGTATCCCTCTACACCTTCGTATTCATTATGTCTAAATACATTCCCCTTCACTTTTACCAAGAGTTCGTTCAACCCCTTCTTTGCAGACACCAGAACATTCCTCTCCGCGTTCCAAGCCACTTCGACTCCTACACCACCAACACCGTCGCGCGGAAGTCATCGTTCTGTCTCAACATCCTGCAGTCAATCCCCGTGTGTAGTATGCCTCCTACACATTTTCTGATGCCTTGGCTGCTCAACCCACGCAAAGTCTGGGCCCACCAAAGACCACATGGATGCGATCTTCCCGAAACCAACAAAAGACCCTGCTTTCTTGTATTATGTCGATGCCGACGTTAAACGTCCGTAGACTACTCTTCCCGGGTACGAAAGTCGTAAGTACGAAGGGTTCACGAGCACAAGTTTTTCGCTGGCCAGTGCCTTGGGAAATGGCTCTGACCAAGCTGG
>Ga0307518_10000060_pt1 | contig 73321 bp, 29 predicted proteins | sample 25_EM_MG_FD_203889 | JGI IMG/M metagenome (GOLD analysis project Ga0307518, IMG submission 203889) | Populus trichocarpa ectomycorrhiza microbial communities from riparian zone in the Pacific Northwest, United States - 25_EM | ecosystem: Host-associated > Plants > Roots > Unclassified | place...
AGTTCGCTCGAGTCCGCGACCTGCCATTGTACGGACGCTCCCCGCAGAATCACTACTTTCAGAAAGTGTTCAAGGCGTACATGAGGTTATGGAAGTACCAGCAGGACAACCGGTCAAAGCTAGTTGATTCCGGTTTGAACCGGTGGGAAATCGGAGAGATCGCGAGTCGGATCGGGCAGTTGTATTATAATCAGTACATGAGGAGTAATGAAGCCAGGTTTTTAGTTGAAGCGTACGTGTTTTACGAAGCGATTTTGGAGAGGAAGTATTTTGATGCCGGCGGAAGTGGTAAAGCGAAGGTTGATGTCGGTGTTAGGTTTAAGGAGTTGAGATTTTATGCTCGGTTCTTGCTTGTTGCTTTGATTTTGAGCAAGATGGATATGGTGAGATTGCTTGCTGAGAGGTTTAAAGCTCTTGTTGATGACTGCAAGACGAATTTTCGAGTAAGTTGATTTTTTAATTTTGATTTGTTTTTTTTTTTAGAAGAAAATGTTTAGTTTTTGTTGATTATTTATGTGATTTTGGCTGCAGATGTTTTGTCTCCATTTTAGGATTTTTTTATTTGTTTTTTTGGTGGATTATTGTGTTTTTTTTTCTTTTATAGTAATTTACTGACTTTGAATTTTTTATTTATGTGGATTCGCCTTTTCTTGTGGAGAATTGTTTTTTTATTGAACTTGGTAAGGAAGGAAATTGTGGAATAGGAAACGGTTAATTAACTGACTTTGAAGAAAATGAAGCGGCTCGTTTGATGTAGAAAGGTAATTTTTCGGATTAGTTAGAAGCCAGATTGCTGAATTTGTGAAAATTGGAGCTCAATTTTACGTTTGTTTGGTGAAGGTTTAAGAATTCTTATGTTTTGGGGTGATAGAATGAAAATTAAGCTTTTGATATCTGTTAAGGAAAAGAATTAATTAATTTTTTAAAGTTAATTTGGCGCTTTGATTCTCGGGGATGCGTTTCTCAAACTTAATATAGAGAGATCGTTGCTAAACACTGGATTGGGTTTCTATTTACAGTTTACTGGAAATAAAGACCTTGGAAGTTGGAAATAAAGGGGTAGCAATCCTAAAGAGGCTTAGACCTTTTTAGTTCTAGGTGATAAAGGGGTCTTTCGTCAATGAATTTTCAAGTATTTACATGTTAATCTACTTTAAACAGTTCTTTAAATAAAGTTGACACACTGCTATGGGAGGTTTTTGTGTGTTTGGTATTGTGGTGCAGAGTGCTTTTCAAAAATGCATTTTGCTTGAAAATGCATTGAAATGATTTTTTTCAGATTTTTTTTTCATTTTTGATATAAGCGCATCAAAACCATCGAAAAGCACTAAAAAACATAAATTTGATGTTTTTTCAAATGAAACACGCTTTTGAAACGCACACCCAAAAGCAGAAGCTACACCACTCTCAAACACTACAAGATGGTAAAGTTACTGTTGCAGGACATGCCAGCTAGATGTGGCATCTGGTTTTATGTCATTTCAGGTGAATGAATTTTGTGTAATTGCAGCTGGCATTATGCATTACATATTATACCTATCTTATAAAAAAACACCCTATTTTGACGGAAAGGAAGCATGGCATCGTTTATTATGTACCTTCTCTATTGACCATCTATGGAGCATCATGTCCAAATGGTTAAGAGCACCAACAATGCTCATAACCATTGGTAGTTAGTTCAGTTGGCCTAGTTGCATTGGTTCTTCCAAAGTGATAATTGATAGATCATTGCCAAGAATAGAGTTCAAGCAATAGAATTTGTGAGGCTATGTTGGGTGAGGCAATGGATGCAATGCAAAGTATAGCTACTTATTTGGTAGAATGAATAATTTACATTGTAAATTTGACTTCTGTGCATTTCTATATGAGACATGGACTAGGAGGCTTTGGGTTAATATGTCCAAATTAACTAGAGAAAATTATCAATTTTCTGTGTTATTATAAGTTGAAATGCTGCATGTAACTTTCTGTCAACACTTGCATGAACAATAAAAAATGAATTATTTGTCCTCAGGAAACAAACTTCAAAGAATGGAAGCTAGTGGTGCAAGAAATTTTCCGCTTTATGGAAGTTGATAGTGCCTTCACAAATGTCAGGCCTTTGCGGTACTGTGCTCTATTTGATTCTCATGCAGCTTCTCGTCCTTATTTGGCTCGTTTCCATGCGAGGAAGATTGTAAAATTCAGAGATGCTCTCTTGACAAGCTATCATAAAAATGAGGTAAAATATTTTTTAGAGTTTGTAGGACTGGTTATTGATAAGTTCACATGGAGCTTGAATTAGCAAGTTGGCCCAATTAAGTGAATTTTTTTGTAACAAGTTATGTTTTTTGTCATTTTCAGGTTAAATTTGCGGAACTTACTTTGGACACTTACAGGATGATGCAATGTTTAGAATGGGAACCTAGTGAATCTTTCTACCAAAAGCGTCCAGTTGAATCAGTTTACAAAAAGCATCCAGTTGAATTGAGTGAAAATGGCACTCTAATTGATCATTCTGGAGCTTCTGGATTGATAAATATAAACTTGGCTGCAGATTTGACCGATCCATCTTTACCATCAAATCCAAGGAAAGCTGTTCTTTATCGTCCTTCAGTGACATATTTGCTTGCGGTTAGTTCTGAAGATCTTACATTATTGAGATACCCAGCTCTGTCTTTTATGCTTCAGTTGAGGCTGCTCTGCTTTCAGAATGAAGCCATTGATGTCATTTTTGTGAGGCTTTTCTGTTTGCATTATCAGGATTTCCTGTCAACCAGGCCTCATGCGAAATTTTTTCATTTCATCGAAAAAATTGTGATAACTTCACTAGCATGGAACACAGTCGTAGTCAGTGTATGTTGTGGCAGAATTTTTCTGTGCAAGTAAATTTTGTATGACACAGTGACATCAGCTGTAGAACACGGCTCAATTTAACAAAATCTTATACAAGTAACATGTAGTTTACTATTTGAAAACCATGGTACAAGTATACTTGTGACTTAGTTTTCCCATTGGAAATCAGCGGGTAAGGCTCATATACAAGTTTCTGACCATTTCACATTTATTCCTTGAGGGCATATTTTTATTTTTCATTCCTTCATTGCCATGCTATATACTCCAAAATGCTGGTTTCAGTTTGACTAAATTATTCACTCATAGGTTATGGCAACAATTTGTGAAGAGCTCCCTCCAGAGAGCATCGCACTCATATATTTATCAGCCTCAGGTTAATGATCCTCCATAAGCCAGTACAAGTCAACTGATTGTGTCTCATCATCTTAGACTAATTATCTTCATGAATCACTTCTTCAGGGAAGGCTGCTCGAAGTAATGCTTTTCAAGTAGAAAGCTCTGGAGAATCAAAGAAATCTTCCAAAGACAGGGTTGTCTCTGGAGCATACAGTGAACAGAAAATCCATGCACTTGAATCCCATTGTAACGGGAAGAGAGAGTCAAGTGACTGCCATGACAACTGTCTCTGCTTAGGTCCTCGGGGAAATGGTGGTGAGTGGCTGCACTTCTTTGTTGCTCTTTCTAGTTTTTAGCCTCAGTTTACTGAATTTACTTTATCACTTTCCTGTGTTGCTGTTCCACTCTAAGGTGTGATGCTTTTGGATTTTCAGGGTCAAATGCCCTTTACCCTGGCGATATAATTCCTTTCACTCGAAGACCTCTTTTCTTGATTATTGATAGTGACAACAGCCATGCATTCAAGGCAGGTTTGTCATAACCTGTGAATAGCTTGTCGTAGAAATTGGATTGATTCTACAGTCTAGTGTTTAGAATTATTTTTTCTGGCTTGTGGTGGGACTGCATTTAAATTTAACATATGATGATTTCGTGTCTACATATATCATTGAACATGATGGATTGCATTCATGCTTGCCCATTGATGTGGGTGTCTGTGTTTTGGGAGGGAGAGAAAATATGTTGCAGATTGTTCAAAAAAGAAAGAAAGGAAAGGAAAGGAAAGGAAAACATGTTGCAGTCATTAGTGCATACATTGGATTTTTTTCTGGCTTGTGGTGGAACTGCGTTTAAATTTAACATATGACAATTTTGTGTCTACAAATATCATTGAACATGATAGATTGCATTGTATGCTTGCCCCTTGATGTGGGTGTCTGTGTTTTTGGAGGGAGAGAAAAATGTTGCAGATTGTTCAAAAAAGAAAGAAAGAAAGAAAGGAAAGGAAAATATGTTGCAGAGGATCTTTCTAAATTAAATATTTCATCGGTTCATGCATTGGAATTACTTGCTGTTTGCATGCATATGCAGTTTAAAACTGCACTAGCTTTCATCAATCAAACTGTTGGATGTAACTTACTATTAATAATGCCAACTTCAAGCTTGATTGTTTATTGATTTGTCTTGCATTTGTTGTAATTAATACAATTGTTCTTTAAACATGAAGAGCTGTCTGTTTAGACAATAATACCTATTGGTATGATGTACTTGAAAACTGCAACTCTATCTATATAAAATTTTTTTTAGGTAAACTGAAGTGATTGATCTATAAAACTTAACACCAGTATCTATATAGATAGACTTATCATCTCACACCCTATGTCTTTCTATAGTACAGTGATGGTATCAACTCCTATGGCCGTGTTCTATTCAGCAAAATAAAAATAAAATAGTAAAATATTTGCTACTTTTAATCTATACCTGGTGTGTTCAACTGATGTGCACAGTAGATGCAAAAGCCAAGGTTTTATGTTCAACTGATGCACATGGCAGCTGCTTACCTGATTTATTTTAATCCCTTAATCAATATGCTAGTGCTGATTTATTTATTCCTTAATCTTCAATGTACTGTGGAGGAAGCAGCTACATTGTTGACCTCTTTTGGTAGCGAGTTTGATGGGATTCATTTATTCCTTAATCTTCAATGTACTGTGGAGGTAGCTGCTGGGCATGCATAGCCTCATCTTATGACATGCATTTAGATCTGACTCCTTTCTACCAATGTCAATTTGTCTTGCTGGCATAACTGCAGAGGGATTTATGAGGCAAATATTATCAATGCTTCTTATCATTCATCTGCAGGGTGTATCATACCTAGGATTCTCTGCATTTCATCTTGCCCTATTTAGTTCTGGTTTATCCGTCAAGTTGTTTATTTGAGTTGTGGATGATTTTCAGGTCCTGCATGGTGCAGAAAGGGGAGAGCCAGCTGCTTTGCTTCTTTCACCTTTGAGGCCAGCATTCAAGAATCCATCTGCTGTTGATACAACACATAATGGAAGTCAATTTACCTTTTTCCTGACTGCTCCTCTGCGGGCATTCTGCCAGATGGTTGGCCTCACTTCTGATTCTGATATGGTAAGTTGTTGGTCTAAGTTCTTTAATTTGTATGATAATTTTCTTATTCCTAGTTTTTCTTTTGTGGCTAATGACACTGTTCTTTTAGGATTCTTATAATGATGCTGAGGAGATACTTTCCCTTGCATTCTCTGAGTGGGAGGTTATTCTCTGTACATCAAAAGGCCTGGATCTGGTTTGGGCACAAGTTTTATCTGATCCATTTCTACGGAGGCTTATTCTTAGGTACAGTTATCTCTCAATAGAAGCAAAGTATTAGTAATCTGTGGAGTTGTTCAATATCCTTTATACATTTTGATGGTTCTTGACTTGTGGCTGAAATGGTTCTTACAACAATAGGTTGGCCATGTAGATGCAGGACCCTTTCCCTTTTCATTCTTTGCTCCTTTCTATGTAATGATTGTTTTTAGTTTGGATATATTATTGGATTTTAGCTAATCCTCCAACATTGTTTATGGAATGTGTCTCCAGATTCATATTCTGCAGATCCGTGCTCTCGGTCTTCTGCCCTCCTGAAGGTGATGAGCAATATCTGCCTGTTTGCCTACCCCATCTTCCCAGCTCTGTCTCTGCGAGATCTGAAGCTGTGCAGTCAGCTATAATCCAGCTCGCAAATCATCTTAAGGTTGCAGATTGTTTTCAATTTGATGACAAGGAAGCGAGATAAAAGTGCGGGTTTCTGGCTCTCAACTTCAATTAATTTAATGAGGTAAATAACTCCAGGAATTAGACCAGTTGGTTTTAAAGGCATTTCAAAAGCTGGTCAAGAAGAGAAAATTGGCTGCGCATGGTTGTTTCTGCTTGTTTAATGGTTGACATGCCAACTTACACGTTGTGGTTTGCTGTCTTAGGATGGTGCTTGATGATTTCCAGTTAATGAAAATAGATGCTAAGTTGTTTAGGTGTTCGTCGGTGTATAATCTAATTGGTTTATACTTTCTTAGAGTTGTTATCAAGCTAGTGCTAATTTTTTTTGTTCTTGTAATAGAAAATCAGGTTAGTCAGTCGAAGGGAATATATGTTTTTTTTTTTTTTTTAATTTTATAGTGGCAACGGATTCATGCATTATTGCTGAAGCCGCGGGAAAGGCACATGTAAATGAGCACTGGAATCCTTTCAAATTGCTGTTCAATTTACAAATTCGACTCGGCTTAATTGTTCGGTGTTCTTGGGTGGGTCCCTGTTGGAGCTCCGGTTGTGCTCGCCGCTTTTCTTTTCGGGATTTTATTCCCACAGCAATGGATGTAATAATTAGTTTTACCTGTTTAATCTTCATATTATTTAAATCTAATTCATAAATAACGTAATCATCTCAATAAAATGTATCCAAATTATGTCAGATGACAAAATTGAAATGTAATTTTTATTTTGAGACAGTGTAATAGATGTACAATCAGCGTGATCAGTCTTCTGTCTGTCTATGATCTATCTATCAATGTAATAGCAAAAGGCTGCATCAACAGAAAGACTACGCTTGAATGTGGTTACGGCGAATCATGTTCATGCCTCATGTAAAAAGAAACAGGAAAAAAAAATGGAAGTATTCATGAAGTTTTTGCTGTTTAGAAGCTATAGATTAGTGCTTGTTTTATGCCGCAGGCCAATTAAAAAAAAATGTAAAAAAAGATGTTTAAATGAGTATCAACCACTCGTCAAAAGTTTTCCTTGATATAGTGGAATCCTTATATCTAGACAAACAAAAAACATTGTTAAGTCCAATCTCGAAACATTTACATTTTAAGGGATCAAGTTTAAAAGAATAAAAATTGAGTGACCAAAACAAACTTGGGGTTCATATTTTCCTTGCATGTACTTTAATCTTTGATTTTTTAAAGAAGAGGGGGTTGAATATTTGTCTATTGTTCAAATCTAGTCTCCATAGCTTAAATTGTTTTAAAATAATACATCCACTTGCATTGTTTCTTAATTTTTTGATATAAGATAACTATATATGGCTACATCCACATGCATTATTTTTTAATTTTTTAATATGGGGTAACTATATATAGCTATATCCATATAAATTGTTTATTAAATTTTTGATATAAAATAAATATACTACACTTCGCATTTCTTTTTTATAGTCTATATTCACATAGATTGTTTGTTAACTTTCCAATATGAGATAATTATACTACACTTTATACCTCATATTTGTTTTTTATAGTCCACATTTACATGCATTGTTTCATGATTTTTCTATGTGAGATATTAAAATTTAAAACATATATTTTTAAAACTTTCATGGGTTTACTCGGGTCAACTTGTGACCCACGACTCAGCCCCTTAGCTTGGTCAACCTTCAAGCCGAGTTTAATAACTATACTTATAATTAATGTTTTTATTATTTAAGTTTGTGTAACACAAAGTTAAAGAACATTTGTTAACGAGACGTGGGACACATCTTGTTAACAAACACATCCTTAAATTTGTAATACTCATGACATTATTTATTTTCTTGTTTGGAGCCGTGTTTGCGTACATTTTAAAGGTGTGTGTGGTTTGAAAAATTATTAAATCGATATTTTTAGTATTTTTTGATAATTTTGATATGTTTATATATAAAATAAAAAAATAAAAAGTATTTTATTATATTTTCAAATAATAATTACTTTAAAAAATTATGGTACACTACAATAACATGCAACCAATTAGTTTTGGCCCATTGATTTTTAGAACATAAATGTATTTTCACAACTCCTATGCTCCGTTTTTTTACTCGCAATTAGATTTTTGTTGAGGCTCCGTGAATTTTAATTGTTTATTAATCAAAATAAGATTGGAAGCATACACTTACTAAGAAATATATTTACATAATTTAAATTTAAATGAGTAGACAATATAATCAAATTATAAATTTCAATTCATTTCTAAACATTCCAAACTACATGATTCGATTCAATTCTCGTATTTTCTAATAAAAGATAATCTATCAGAATTGTATTTATATAATAGTATTCAAAATTCATATTTTAAAAGACTTTGTTATGTCATTCATGCCAGCATCAAGCAAGTCCTTCCTTACAATCTCTTAAGAAGGTTCTTGGACGCATGACAATAATAATTTTTTAAAGTGTTTTTTTAATAAATATATAAAAATAATATATATATTTTTTAATTTTTAAAATTTATTTTTAATATTAGAATATTAAAATAATAATAAAATATATAAAAAATAATTTTAAATAAAAACAAATATTAAATTTTTGTCGACCTTTATTAAGATCGAGTTCCATGTTACAAAATTCACGATACATAAAAGTACAGAAAAAAAATGTCACTTCCCTCGGCCAATAGAACTGTAGAATCAAGCCTTCGCGATCCGCGTCACTTCTCTAAGACCACATCCTTGCCGTTCATATCAAGTAGAGAAAACACAAATTAACAATGTTTAAACCGTCCGATAACAAGGAGAGAAAGCACAAAGATATCCAATCTTACCCGTCCGATTCCTAACTCCAAATCTCTATAAGTACGCCTTGACTTCTCTAGATTTCGAACTTTACAAAAATTCGACGCAGGGAGGGAGCGAGAGATTCTTGAAGAGATTCAAAGGTGCCTTTTTTGGAGTATTCTATTTTCTCTTGTTCCTAATTTAGGGTGTCTGATTAAGTTCTTCGATCATTAGGGTTACTTGTTGTTTGAAATTGAAGTCTGCTTTGGGGGATTTTGGGTATTGAATTTGTGTGTTCTTGATTCGGTGTTTGAAATTGTTGGATCCTTTTCGAAGTTTACGGTTTATTTATCATTTTCGTTTCGATTAAATAATTTTTCTTGCGTTGTTATGATTGCGATTATTGATGTCAACTTTCAAACCAATTTAGGATTTTTTAGACATTTATGTTTCGATGGAACTGTTTTTTTATGTCACTAGTTGTGTAATAGTTTCAAGGTCATTCCTATTTCGATAACATTTGTTGAATTGTGGTTATGTTTGCTTGCTGAGAAAATGTAAGGAAAACACAGTTTCGTTCATGGCCTATGTTATAAGCTTGATCAAACATATGAATTCTGCATAAGACGTGTGGTTTTGATTATGTTTTCTTCAGTTTCTCAAATGTTGCCCAGGAGGCCTAAAGCGAGGTGGTTAATATCTGCATGAAGTTGTGTTAATAAATGTTAAATGCTGTCTATTTTTTGTTACTTGGATGATTGATTCTGATGAATCGGTTGTGTATAGATGGCCCGTACCAAGCAAACTGCTCGTAAGTCTACTGGAGGAAAGGCACCAAGGAAGCAGCTCGCTACCAAGGTACTTTTTTTCTCTTTTATTCCATCAGGTCTAATTATTTGTGTTTTGGCGGGCGTAACTTGCATTAAATTGTGTTATTCTGTTAATTCGAAATCTCTGTTGTGTGTTAATAGGCTGCTCGTAAGTCTGCCCCAACCACTGGTGGAGTGAAGAAGCCTCACCGTTACCGCCCTGGAACTGTTGCTCTTCGGTGAGTTATAGAAAACTGTTCCTTTTTCGAATGGGCTGTGCACTTGTTCATTGCTTGTTTCTGATTAGGTATTTTGTTGTTAATTAACTAAATGCTAATATGTTGATGTTATGCAATGCAGTGAAATCCGTAAGTATCAGAAGAGTACTGAGCTCCTGATTAGGAAACTCCCTTTCCAGAGGCTTGTTCGTGAAATTGCCCAGGATTTTAAGGTATGATTTATTGATTCGGTAGTTATTATCTTGATAGTGTTTATGGATGTGGATTTGGTGTTTCGATACTGATGATAGTGCATTTTCTGTTTTTTTTTTGTGTAGACTGATCTGCGTTTCCAAAGCCATGCTGTGTTGGCACTGCAAGAGGCAGCTGAGGCATACCTTGTTGGGCTGTTCGAAGACACCAACCTTTGTGCCATCCATGCCAAACGGGTCACCATAATGCCCAAGGATATCCAGCTGGCTAGGAGGATCAGAGGTGAACGTGCTTAAGGGGGCACATGCTGAAAGGGGAGAACACTGTTCTTTTAATCAGCAGCAGCAGCAGCAGCAGCAAAGTTTAGGTAGTTGATAGGTAGGTTTGGTGGTAGTGGTGTAAGGCTGTGTGATGGTTGGGTTAGTAGAAGGCTGTGTGATGGTGGGGTTAGTAGATGGTGTTTTATCTTGTGGGGATTGAACCTTTGAAATATTTTATTCCGTTGTAACTCTGTTTGACCGGTTGTCTTTTCTTTCGTGACATGAGGCCACAAGGAAGTGGTTGCATGAACAAATGCTATATTTTTGATCTAATTCTTAGTTTAGTTTTGTTAAATCTAGAGTTTTGATCATTTTTTCGTTGTCAACTGGGAAGATGTTGGCGAAACGAATTTTTGGTTTCCGTGTAGTTTTGGGGCTTCCAGCGGTAGGTGTTTTACGCAAACTATGTTCTCAACGTCAAAATTGACGGTGGGTTGTTATGTTTGGATCTGGAAGAGGAGCTACTATGGTGTGTCCATTGTCTCTTTGCGGTGTTCTCGATAGGCGCCGCCCGTTCGGTTGAGTGCCGCCGCCTTGTCGGGGTCTTGTCTTGGTAATTTGGCAGCCTATTATTAACTGTTTGGTGATTGGTATTTTTGGTAGTATTTGTTGGCCATTTTTATATACCACAGTTAAAATAGCCCCTGTTTATTCACAGCATCTTCTCAGGAGTGATGGGACAGTAGAGAGATAATTAAGATTTAAGTTTTGTATTTTTAAAACAGAGTTTTTATATCCTTTTAAAAAATTTTATTTTAAAATTATTCGATTAAAATATTTAAAGATTAATTTACTTAATATAATTTTAAAATTTCTTTTGGGGGTTGGATATGGAACAAAGCATCACTTGATGATGTGAGGGTTGATTCGGTGCGAGTCTGTCACAATTGAAGTTGACTGTTAACCGGATTAGCCTAATAATAATAGTAGATATGATTGTAGATGTGATCACGGTTTTAAAACTTGATTTGATTGAGGGTCGTCTCGCAATAAGGTCAATAAGATCTGGATTATGTGTCGGGGGGTTAACTTAACTTATTTGTATCAATGTAAACTTTATTATTATAATTTTATAATTTTTAATTCAAGGGACAGCTTGGAGCAAAGTCAGGATCAAGAGGGTTAATTTGTGTTTACCCTAGTCAAGTCAATGTTAAGCAAGGTAAAATCTAGGTTATAGGTTAAGAGATTTAATAATTTAGGTTATAGGTTGAGAGGTTTAATAGGGTTGATTCGGGTCAATATATGGATAAAAATAATAATTATTATAATTTTAAAGTTGCGGATCAACCCTTTAAGTTGATCTTAGTTTTATAATTAAAGTTATTTTAATATTATTAATTTCAATACTCAGTATATATAAATCAAAATAAAAAAAATAATATTTAATTTTTTTAAATTAATAAGTTCGATAATAATGTATATTAAAAATAAAATAATTATATATATATTTTTTTATCTTACATATTATTACTAAACATATTTTTATTTTTATTTTTTTTATTCTAAAAGAGTAGTATTTATATAGTTTTTAATGGAGAGGCTCTTTTATGATTTATTTTGTATGCAAAAGTTTATCATATTCTAATCTTATCGCATATTTTAAGTCTTGGTTATGATATATTTTGTAAACATGAATCTCATTATAACATTTTTCAAAATTTATTTTTTAAAATCACAATTAAAAATATTTTAAACTTATTTTAACCGCCAAAGCTATCGCAAGGGTTGGTGTGGCTTGTGCTGTTGAGACTCCCGAGTTTCGAAGCTTGAAAGGATTAATAGGCTATGTACTTCTTTTGTTTCAAAAGAGATTTTGGATATCCCGGCTCTTGCATGACGAAGAACATAGCAAAATGTGATATACTTTCGTTCGGCCAAACACACTAAGGCCTGCTTTTCTGTTGGTTAGGTTCGTGCCCGCTCTCCATTGTTCAAATTTTGTCATCGTTGATGGAGTGATGCAAAATCTTTAGTTTCAAGATTTGCACCCTTTTATATGTAAAAGCGAAATGTTTGTGTGTACCGTGGTCCCTCTAGGCTCTGTAGGTTCGAATGAATTATTCAGAACTGCAACACGCCATCAACAGAATGGACCTTAGCATCAAGTTTTTGAGAAAGCCGACCTTGGCAATGCCAGTGTAATTTGCGAATAAAATGATTTCACTAGTGTCCCAGCTGCACGCAAAATATAATATTGTCTGAGGCATGGTTTTTGGCAACCTTGGTCTGAGCTCTGGCGACCAAGGCAGCGCTCGTATAGAAATGTACAAGGCGCTGATAGGCGTTCTGACATGGGTATACTTTTAAATTTTCCCAGGACTTTTAACCAGGTCATAATTAGAATGATGGTCCTCCCTGACCGTGGAAGTCAAGAATGGAATCCCTGAGAAATACAAGTCATGTGATTGCAGGGGGGCTTGCTGAGCCAAGATCAGCTGCCCAATCAGGGTTTACATAATACCTACCGTTAGGCAATAGCTGGTACGATTAGCTAAACCCCCCCTTTGTCAATGCTTCAAATCTGGGGGTAGCAGATATGATTAAGATAGTTCAACTATTCGATCAAATGCCCAAAAAGACTTGGGTAGCTTGGAACCCTGTAATGCAAACCTGCCTTCAGATTTGAAAATGCACATCTCTGATATGCTCCTCAATCACAAATGCCTACTGGAGAAAAGGTAGCATCCATGAACGCGCTGCCTGCGCCCCCCCACCCCCCAAAAAGAGCTCCCGCATCAATGCCCAAGAGGACGGTGGTATCATGGGCATCGCATCGGTTATTCGTTTGCTTATAAATGGTCATGTGGAGTGCTGTAACTTGGATGCAGAGAGGGGGCACATGCATAAGGTCGGATGGGATGTATTTGAAAAGCTTAATATTACATGTAATGTTAAAACGCATTTTCACTACTCTAACTGTCATTTGCTAAAAACGCTGGTTTCTAGCCTGATGTTTTAGTCTTCGGCAGGGCATGCGTGAAAGAGGTTGATTTGGAAGCATTGATGTATCACATTCAAAGATATTTTATAAGGTTAAGCTACAGTTTTTCCAGTCATTGTTTCAGGTTTTCCTGCCTGCTCTAGTCTTTTGTCTACCAAAAAAGCCAAAGTCTTGCAGCTGTTATAAGAAAATGGTTTTGATTCTCTTGAATCACATGTGGTGTCTTGTTTATATTGTGGAGAACATGTGTCATTTAATCTAGAGTTAACTCGCTTTAATTGGATTGAATTGCAACATTCCTGAGCTTATTGTGTAGCAGAAACCTTCCTTTTCTACTTCTCTCTGCAGAAGAGCTCAGAGGAACGTTATTTCCTGGATATTGTATGTTTGAAGTGCCTTCACTTAAAGATTACAGGGAAGATAACCTGTTTACGAACAGAGATTGTACAAGGCAAGTTCCTTCTATAGTTGAATTATCCAAAGACAGCTTATTTGAAGAGGAGTAGAATCAATTAACATTCTAAAGTTGATTATTTTGATCTTTTAATTATTTCACTACATATATTGCTCACGTCATTCTGTGCAACGGGGAAGAAGAAGTCACAGTGGACATCAAGAAGTTGAGAGGTAGTAACAGAGACAAGAGTATCTCTTCCAAGGTTCCTTGACAAATGCTCTTCATCTTCTCATTTAAGACCCTTACTCCTGGATATGGAGAAATGGCTCTTTAATGTAAGGAGCTTTTATATGAATATTAAGGGATTATGTCGTAAAAATTAATTTTTTTTTTATAAATTTTCTAGTTTCAATATACATGGTTTCTATTTGATCGAATCGAGTGAATAAATATAATCACAATAGACGGGGGTTTGTATAATAAAAAAATCACCACCTAGTTATCAAATAAACTAAAAGAGATAGGAGAATCACTGTATAGAGTGTAATGGGCATCTAGACTGCACTGTTTACATGAACAATGCATGGTTTTTTTTCTTAATATTATTATTGGTTATCAAATCTTTTTTTTCTATGCAATTTCATTATCCCAAGTTAGCATGATTTTATAATGTGTTGGGGTTTTTTTCTCTATATACATGCGCTCGTATATATATAATATAGATGAATATATGAATGTTGAATTAAATATTAATTTTGTGAAATAGAGCTTTAATTGCTGTTAAAAATTGAAATTAAAAGAAGAAGATTTATTTAAAAAAACAAAAACAAAATAGAATCCATTTAGATTACATAAAACTTTAATTTAATCCCTAAAACTTCAATTTATCTATTATTTGATCCATGTTGTTTTACCAATTTATATTTCAATTATAAACTTTATTATTTTTCATGCTTTAGTCTTTGGATGATTATTGAGGTTTTTAGTGTGTTTTTAAGATTTAACAACTCGAACCCTAATTTGTTTTTTTTTTTTTTATCACTAAAGAGATATAATTAAAAACTATCACATTAAAAGATTTAAATAGACAACATGTTGTTTAATTTTTTTTATTAAAAAAACCTAATTGTTGCTTTGCTTGCCAGGCCTAAAAGCATCAACTTTTTTTTATATATTAGTTTTTATATATAAATCTTAATCAATATCCTTTTTTATTTTTTTAAACGTGTAGTTTTAGTTTTTTTTAAATAGTAATTAATCTTTATAATTATTATATTTTAATTTCATAATGCTTCAAAGAAATTATTATAATTTATTCACAATCATTCCCTCCCTCCTATATTTTATATAAACAAGTTGCATGTATACAACATTTGTTATGAGCAATGAAAATTAATATTTAAGATAAAAAGAGTATAGAATAAAAAGAATAATAAGTATAAAATATTTACATCTATCGTTTGCTTTTATTAGAAAGATTAGTTTTTCATTTTAGTATGTAATTAGCGTCAACAACTTTTTATTTATTTATTGGTTAATATATATTTTTAAATTATTTTATTGAGTATAAATCATCTTTTTATTTTTTATTTAAAAAATCTTCATTGACTCACAAACACATTTATAACACAAAGGTCTTAAAAATTAATTTGAAAGCGTGGGTCATAGGCCCAGTGGCAAAACTAAAAAAAAAAGAATTTTTGGTGACAACACCAGAGGAGGCTTCCTCCCATGGCCACGTACCTACTGACACTGACTATTGTTTTTCAAAGCAGCATCTACAGAGAATGTTTCAGTTCTTGGAATTCTTCGCCGATCGTGTCATGCCGGCTATGAACAACTATAATTTAACACGAGCTGACTGGGCCAATATCAACAACTCAACCGATTTCTTACCAGAGAGCCAATAAAAGATATTTTAAAATTGATTTATATATTAATTAAGATTTAATCTTCTTCCTAAATAATATTAAGAATGCATCCTTAACATCATCTAGTAAATCTTAAAAAAAATGAATTCTTTTAAATACAAATTGAGAAATCAAACCCATTAAGATTGAAGGAAAACAACAAATCTCTTTGACTTTGAACCCCTTTTTATTATATATTTATATTATTCTTCAGTTTATAGCCTTTAGTATGGCCTAGTGGAAAACCCGCCAACTTGGGTTATTTCTTACATATCCAAACAAACCAAACCCAACGCTCTCTCTCTCTCTCTCTCTCTCTCTCTCTGTGATTTCTCGAAGAAAAATATTGTTTTTGAGAGATCCTTGTCTTGAAGTTTCCAAATCTAGAAGATGCATGATAACTAACAAGGAACAATTCAATAACGTTGTCATCCAAACAGAACCTATGCATTAGTTGGTTATTTCCTAGGTAAGTCGTTTCCTTTCTTGCACCTTATTTCCTTGAAGATTCCATGCGTTATTTTCTCTTTATTATGTGTCATATCTTTTAATGTTTTTCTTGTTTTGGATTTTTTTTTTTTGGCTTTGAATGGTTCTTTTGTTTCTTCCTCTCTTTGCCTCTTGAACTTTTAATATATTATTCTGTGGTTTCATGCATATATTTGGCGTGGTTTCAAAGTCCATGGAGATTTCTATGAAATTAAGAACCCTTCCTTGACTGTATCTAAGCCATTTCTGCTTCGAAACATAGCAAAGGGAACGAGCAAACATACTAATCAATCTAAAGTCTATCAAGCCCTTCCAACAACAGCCCTGAAAGATCACATACTCATCTGAGGTAACAATCCTGTTTACTTTTCAATTTTTTTTTCAATTTCCTGTGTTCCGGCCTTTGTTGTTATTCAATATCTATGTAGGATTGTATTGAATTCTCCTTTGACTGTACACAAATGTCTAATATGGGGCAAAGAGAGTTTTGTGCTTAAATTCTCATAATTCTGATAGAAACCAAACAAGACTTGCAGGATATTATTTGTTTGATCATTTCTTTGATTTGGTTAATCATGCTATTCCCAGAACTTTTTAGAAATTTTAGCTCTTCGTTGTATAGTCTGATCCTATTTGTTTTTGTTTGCTCAGTTTCTGTATTAAAACGTACACATTGAGCATTTGAGTTTCCTATTTGATGATTGACAATGGATTTTGGCTGCTCATTTTTTAGTTTTATTCCTTGGATTTCCTCCCTTTTTCAATTTCCCCCTTACTATTTCTTTCCTGTTCTACATCAAATTCTCCTTTCCAATCACCGCGCAATAGTTCAGAATTTGAGTCAAGGTAGTTCATATAATAATCATGTGTTTTTGTTCTTTGTCGTGGCTAGAACGGAATCTTTAAGAGTTGCAAAGATGCAACAAGATAAGGGGCAAGTTGAAGGGGAGCTGAGGAATTTAAAGCAGAGGCTGGATGTAGCAGAAAGGGAAAGACATAGAGCACGTGATGAGCTTAAAGAGATGAAGAAGGTGGCCGATGAGTCAAATTCCAGGTTAAAAGAAGCAATGTCTAATGGGAAGGTTGCTGATATATTTGTGGAACTCAATTCAGTAGTGGAATCATTGTCAAAATCAAATCAAGAGTTGAAGATCAAAGAAATGGCTATCACATCCTTGAAAGCTGAAGTTGGAAAGCTACGAGAGGCGGATAACTCTTTGGAAAAACTGAACAAAGAGTTAAGTAATGTTAAATCAACCGAGGCACGTACATTGGATTTATTATCCCATAGCAAGAAAAGAATTCAAGAACTTGAGGCTGAGGTACAGAAAGGGAACGAAGCAGAAACGAAGTTGCTAGATTCATTTGCCGCCCAAACGAAGCAGCTTGAGCAGACCAAGATACTGCTTGAAGAATCGAAGCTTGAGATTACTTCCCTTCGCAAGCAGGTAGAGGAGTTGGAGAAACATGATGGAGATAAAGTTTCATTGCAAAAAGAATTAGAGAGTCTCAAGTCTGAACTTCACCTGGAAAGACAGAACCGGACTCATGCTCAAGAGGGCGAAAAACATTCGGCATCGAAGACCAAGAGTCTACTCGAGGAGATGGAATTGCTTAAACGTGAACTGAAGCTAGCAAATGAAGCAGAAGAGAACAGCAAGAAGGCAATGGATGGCTTGGCAATGGCGCTAACAGAAGTTGCAACAGAATCCACTCAAACAAGGGAGAAGCTCAAGTTAACCCAGGAAGAGCTGGAGCGCTTCAAAAAGGAGGCAGAAATCTTGCAGGAGAACATAAATAGCTTTGAGGACAAGCATAGAACTCTTTTGAATGAAGAAAGGAAAGAAGCGGATCGATATAAAAAAACAGCAGAGAGGTTGCAAATAGAAGCTGAAGAGTCGCTTCTGGCATGGAATGCGAAAGAGACAGGCTTTGTCGATTGTATCAAAAGAGCTGAAGAGGAAAAGTCATACGCATGTGAAGAGAACAATAAACTTCTTGAATTGCTAAGAACAGCCGAGAACATGAACAAGATAGCTAAACAAGAGAATCAGAAGGTGCGCGATATACTTAAACAGGCCCTGAATGAAGCTAATGTTGCAAAAGAAGCTGCCGGGATTGCCAGGGATGAAAATTCCCAACTCAAAGACGTCTTAGCTGAAAAAGACAATGCTTTGGTTTTCATTACTCAAGAGAACGAAAACCTTAGGATCAATGAAGCTGCAACTCTCGAGCAAATTAAAGAGTTGAAGCAGTTTCTCTCTGAAGCATCGGAAAGGGAGCTTAAAGTAGAAGATAAGGAAAACCAACTCAAGGAAAAGCCACAGAATGCAGAGGAGAAACAGGACAAAGACGGCAAGAAACTGGGCCGTACATGCAGTTTCAGTTTTAAAGAGCTAATAATTCCAAACAAACACAGGGATGTAGATGAGAACAACAAAACTACAGATAAACAAAACAACAATGATGAGGATGAGGACTCTGAAAATCCTGATCTACTTAGGGGATCAATATTTGATAAGCAAGCAGAATCACCAACCGCAGCAGTGCCTCGCAAGAAAAAATTCACAGATGTTGGAAAAGAAACAAAACCGGGTGATTATGACCATATAGACGGGGCTCATACCAATGATCCAGAGAGTGAAAGAAACTCTACGAGAAAAAGAGCATATATACGAAGATTTGGTGATATTCTACTGAGGAGAGGAGGATCACACAGAAGGGGACAATCAGTTGGTGGTGAATAACCATTTGTACTTGTTGTCTACATGCATTTAATTTTGTTTCAGTGGTATTCATAGTTTATCTTTTTTCACAAGGCAAAAGTTCACCTGATCAGCTCACAATGTGAATATTTTTTTCTCATTATCCACTTGGATTACATTATTACCAGAAAAAAATAGAAAGACTTGAGGCTTCGAGGTTCTAATGCCTTATCAAAGGACCAATTTCTGACCTCAACGGTTAGATTAGTCGATCAAACCTAGCGTTTTGAATGCTATTTTATTTAATGATGCAAGGCGACGATTATACTAATTCTCTTCTAAATATTTCCTTCTAGTTGAGCAAATCATTTTAGGGCGAGGGCTATATTCGTATTCAAGACTTCATGAATTTGTTCTCGGAATCTGAATACTTGGGCATGCATAGAATTGTTTTTTTTTTTTTTTTTTTTTTTTTTTTTTTTTTTTTTTTTTTTTTCTGGTTACAATGCAGGGACTTTTCTGTTGAAGCTTCTGCTACTTTTCTTCCTCCATTCTTGGCAAGGCTGAATATTAAATAGTCCACAAAGCTCTTTCTTAAACTTTGAGTTTTTTTACCAATTCAAATCTTATTGGCTTTGCCCATAGACTTGTTATGATATCACTTTCACCAAATGAAACTTCTAAGAAATTCCGGTGAATTTTCCAAGGTTGAGTCTCCTTCAGGTTGCAATCTACTTTATCAAGGCTACTTTCTTGTTACAGTCTCTCTTTTTTTTTATTTAACTTGAAACGACTTCGTCAAATGGAAAACTCAAAAGAAATTTTCCTGAATTTTCTAACTAAAATCAAACATAAACAAAATAATTTTAAAAAAATTCTATAAAAAAAAATACAAAACCTGTGACAGTGTGACCTATATAATAAGACTAAGATAAACCTATTAAAATAAAATAAAAAATAATCACAAAACCAATATAAAAAAACTAATGCAGAACGATAATATTGTAAAAGAAAATGAGCAAAACAAAGATGTTTAATAAAATTAACTTTTCAAACTCGTGATCCAGGTTATTAGATCAAAATCGCTACAAATGAAAAAAATACAGAGCCGAATACTCAATAAATCAAATGTCAAAAAATAAAACCAAGAAAAAAAATCAATTATACAAAAAGAATCTAAGAAAAAATTTTAATTAAAAGAATGAGAGTAAAAATAAAATAAAAATTAATTAGAGGGAAACCAAAAACTTTCAATTCGAGGGTTAAATTGAATTGAAAAATATATTTAATAAAAAAAATAAATCAAAAGAATGAAGGTGAAATTAAAAAAAATAAAACAACATAAACTTTGATTGAAAGATGAAATTCAAAGCCAATAAAACTTTAACAAAAAAGCCAAGAAAATAAATTAAAAATTAAAAGAATAATGACCGAAATGAACAAAAACATATGAGAAATTATAATTGAAGGACTAAATTGAAAACAAACAAAATTTTTATAAAATAAAAAAGAATGAAATAAGAAATCAAAAGAATGAGGATTGAAATTAAAAAAAAAAACAAAGCGAACAATTGTTTACTTTATCTGGCACAACAGAGAAAAGAAGTGGAAAAAAAAGATCACCGACAACAATCTGATTATCATACATATCACGTGCCACACCATGAGAAAGAAGATACAATGATGTTTTAAAAAACATGACATAAGGTTATTTTTGGGTATTGGATAGCGTCGCACATGCCACTCAAATGTACTAAATTATAATTAACTTGGATGAATGCAATCGGATTTTTCTTAGGATAGAAATATGTTTTTTTAAAAAACCAATATGGGATTTAATAGCAGTGGAAGGCAGTAAATTTCTTCCGTATCTAAAGCGACTGTTATTTGTTTTTGGTTGTACCATGGTGTTCTTCAGTTGTTAGATCAGGAAACTAAATTTCTTCAGTTGCTAGTGAGGATTCGAATTGTGTTTGCCTTCTTTTTTTTTTTCTCTTTCATTTTTTGAAAAAAAACCTTTTTTCATTGTTACCTGGGTGCGATGTCATTTCTCATAAGAAATAATGGAGATAAAAAGTCAAATTTAGGGATAAAAAGCTGGAACACATACAAAGAACAAGAAAAAATTGGACAGAAAGTGGCTGCTACAAACAAACAACGATATTGATTGAACTGAAATATAAAATTGAAATAAAACACGAAGAATCACAGATCCAAATAACAAGAACTAATTTGGTAGCTTTATAGGACACTAAAACCGCCCAAGCAAGTTGTTTCTGAATTATACATATATATATTTTTAATTAATATAGGTGTCCAGATCAGATTATTCTTAGCTCGACTAATCTCACGGGTCTTGAAGTTAACATCCACGTAAGCTTTCAGTGGCTTTGACGTTTGTAAGACTCGAACTGGTGACTTCTAGGGAGCAAACCTAAGTTCTGACCAATTAAACTACTCCCCTCAGGATTTACACATATTTTATAACAAGATAAACTTGTTATAATTAAAAGTACATGAAGTTGTAAATAAAATCTAAATCATCTTTTATATAGTAAGATAAACTTCTTAATGATTTAAAGTGATCCATTTTCGTTGTTTTTCTTTTTAGGTTTTACATCTTATGATATATGCTTTCAATTAACTTAAATAAAAAGAATTGTTTGAAAGATTCTCACCTTTAAGTTTTTTGTCTGAAAAGATAATCTTAATTAATTTCTTTAACGTATTTCACACGTGTCATCACATGATGGGAACATACTATTTAAAAATGTACGAATTTATCGGTTTTGCATATATGTATATGATAGACAATTTAAGGTAATGTTTTAATTTAATAACTTTATCCACAAAATAAAGTACACAAAAAAAAAAAAAAAGATATTGATTGATGTTTCAACAAGACGTTGGTGGTTCCTAGTTCAATCAATGTTCCATAATCATGACTTCTAACCAGCGGCTGGTATTTACACATCATTCTCCGTCCATAGAATTGTTTGGAAGTGACTTTTAATCTTTTTTCTGGTTAAAAATTAATTTTTTAATATTTTTTTATTGTTTTAAGATACTAATATTAAAAATAAAATTTTAAAAATAAAAAAAATATTATTTTAATAATTTTCCAAGCAAAAAATAATTTAAAAAACAATAATTACCATATTCTTTAACATTTTTCGGAGCTCTTATCACTTGAAAACAACCTAAGCTACACATTTTTTTTCATATTTAATGACTGTATTTTTAGGTTTAATAATAATATTAAAGAATTTCCTTGAACTTGCCTATTTATTTTTATATTTAGACAAATCTTGGTTGCGCACGTAAACATACAAACTAGTATGATACGAAGAAAAACCACCACTACAAAATATCATTTTAGTGGCAATTTTTCCATAGCTATACCAATATTTTGAATAAAATATCATTACAAGTAAAAAGATTAATAATAATACGATGCGAGACCAGTTTTTATTCCATTTAATAATTATTTATCATAAATGATAATTAATAACTATTAAACCGAACTCAACCAATTTTACATTAATCCTAACAAACAATAGAACCATCCACCGTAATTAAATACCTACCTAACCAAGGCTATCAATATTTATCCATTGAGCGGACAACGTGGCAAATGTAAAAATGTCTCCCTGTTCTACACCGCCAATATTCGAAACCGTAACCTAACACCAAAACACACACACACACTCACACCCCGTCACATCCTATTTTCGTTGCTCCTCTTTGCCTTCCCTCCTGGGTTTCCCTAAGAGAAAAGGAGAAAACGAAATCCTCTAACAATCAGAGCTAGACGCAGAAGTGAAGTTGAGAGCTCGGATAGATAAGGGATATTGAGAGAGAGTTCTTTTCTTTCTACAACAAGAGGAGAAATTAACCATGTCATATCTGGTGGGGGTAGCTTCTCAAGAGAACCACGAGGAGAACAACAACGAACGGCTAGATTTGACTCACCGCATAGATCCGACGTCCACAGATATGCTACTCCCTCATGAAACTCTTCTCAGAGCTGCCATTTCTCTCAAGAACCAGGTATGCATTTCTTATGTTTTTGCCTCTGTACAGGTCGACCTTGTAGTCCTCTGTTCACAGGTTCTTGTCATAAAAAAAAAAAAACTTGAGAAGATGACTTAAGCAAGAGAGATGTCTATTTTCTTTTTCTAAAAACATTAAAAATAAATTGTAATGCATTTTGCCGTCCGATAACCCATAATTTTCTTTTGTTTTGGCCGGATTAGTCCATTTGTAGATGAGCTTACAGTTTATCTGGCACTCTTTATCTTTTGAGAAATATTAAGTTTGAAACTCTCTTTTTTTTTGTAGAAAAAGTATCTTTTTCTTCATTGAAATTAAAAGTTTACATATTTAGTATTTTTCCCAACTTTATGTGCAGAACATCTAAAAGGAATTTTTATCATCATTTTTCTTCAACTTTTTACCGGTAAATAACAAATATATAAAATAAGTATTTTTAAGAAAAAGAAAAGTTATATTAAAAAAATACAGTGCGTCTCGTGAGCGTGTGGTTTGGGCGATCCAAGGCAGGTGAATTATTATGTTGTGCTATGCAGGTAGTTGAAGTGACGTGGGAAAGAGATGGTAAAACAGGTACGGGTATTGACCCGACAGTGTATACGGGTTTGCTCGGGACAGCTTTCACCTGCTTGCGGTCGTACGAAGTTACCGGTAACGAGCAGGACCTGCTGTTGTGCTCCGAGATTGTTGACACATGTTCCGTTTCCGCACGGACCTCCTCTAGGTAAATTATGGGCTGTGACCCAGAATATGCCGACATGAATTATGGTATTTGTGTAAAAAATGAGGTTAAATCTTAAAGACAACATTTTAAAGAATTTAACAAAATGAAAAATGCTGCTCTAAAACAACTGGATTGTTCTAATAATTGTTGGCCATTGGATTTCAAATCTTACCTAGTTAAGAGTCTCTGTATTCCGTGGAATTTATTTTTTTGGATTTTTTTTAGTATGAACCAACATTAGAAAATAAATTAATGAAAAACAGTGTAATTCTTTTATTTCCATCATTAATTTTTGATTGTGAATGAGAAGTATTTTTTTTTTCATAGCAAAAATATAAATAAGAAAGATTTTCCCATCCAGGAAAACATTTTTCGCAAAACAAATATGCATCAATCTTCTAATTATGGCACACATAAGTTGTTTTAAGTGAATGAAAAGATTTAATCTGGGTATGTAAAAGATATTTTAAGAGTGTCACTCGTTAAATTATAAAAACAAAAGAGCAATAAATAATTTTTTTCTTGATTAAGAGCAATAAATAAATCTAAGCTATCAACCTCCCCCTTGAATGAGTTTCCACATGAATGATCAGTAAGTCTTGCTTCAGTTCCATTTCAGTGAATGTCCATATCATTCATGTGAAAACAAATTCAATAACTTCGGTGGTCCAATTTGTTTAAATCGAGCAACCTTTTGTCTCCTAAATGAACCAAAATGTTTATGGACTGACGCGGCCAATTATCAAATCTTCTGTGTGAAATCGACACGGAGTGTGTTGTTGTAATAAGCAAATTAAATCAATTGCTCAAGAAATCTCAAATGCAGGAAGGTTGATATGATAGAATAAGATGAAGTAATGGTGGATGAGTATTCTTTTTTTTTTTTGAAACCAGAGAAATGACCACCCTGATTGCACAGCAATGATTTTTATCTTTTGGCTCTGTTTTCTTTTGTTCTCTCTCTCTCTCTCTCTCTGATATGGTTGAAGTGGTGGATGTATAGGCACATCACCTTCTTATGTGGAAGAGGAGGCTTATATGCACTAGGAGCCGTGGCTGCTAGCTACAAGGGGGACCGTAGAAGACGTGACTTCTTTGTGAATCTTTTCCTTGAGGTACCATCAAATATATCCATTTTCATCTCTATCAACATAATTCCTAATATCCTCTGTCATATATATATATATATAGTAGCATAATATCTTGCCTACCCAGAAGAAAACAAGTTTAAGATGATATAGGAATATCTTTTGGGGCCATGAAAGATGCTTGGTCCAAGCATGTCGTTCATAAAACCCAATTATATGAGTTAGCTGTTTCACATATACTTGCACATGACCCTTTTCTTCAGAGAAGAGCTTTTACTGAATTTCTTCCTCTGTGGATCCAGTTCTATACATTTCATATTTGTCCGTCATCCAAAATCCTTCACTGCAGTTGGAAACACTTACTCGACATTACTTTCTTGAAGTTTATTGCTACCTTAGGCATTCATAAAAATGAAAAAAGAAAAAAAGAAAAAAGAATCTGGACAATCACAATTGGATCTTTCAAGCAATATGAGCTAATAATCACTCAACTGCCAAGCTCAGACCTAACACTAATGAGACGATTGCTTTAATTGTTATCATGGATGCCTATATAATGGGAAGGCATCATTTGAACTTAGAAAGCTGATCAATTTGTTGCTTTCCAGATGGGGTCCAATACCTTATCTTCTTGTCTACAGTAGGTAATTTATTCCTTCTTTTTGGGAATGTGGTCCAGTAGTCTTGTGGGAACTTCCTTATTTCCACATGTTGAAAGTGATAGATTAGATGCCTCCAATGTTTGGTGCCGGTACACTGCTATGACTCATGAGACAAGCTTATAGCTCACCTTAGTGGGTGGGAACGCCTATGAGTCGTGAAACATCAATTTTGGCCTCCGTGGCTCAATCTGATACAGTACCCACTTGCAGTTGGTCTGTTCGTTGAATTATCAGCTAGGTTGCCTCTGCCCTTTGGAAGGCAAAGAGTTAGATGCACCTTCCATTATATCATGAATATCCGCGCTTGTTCTGGATTTCACTAAACATTTACTTTATCTTCACTTCGGTGCTTGGTAGCATGGCTTTAATTGCCAGATTATTATATCTTAATATTGAACACTGTATATTAATGTTGTAGTAATCTTCTCATACGTCTTTCTTTCCGGCCCTTAATTTGGAAGCGGCAGTAGTTCCAAACAAAATAAGATGATATAATTCCACAAATTGAAGGGGTCCTGCAGTGTTTTATGAGCTGTGAACTTTTTTTTTCCCTATCAGGACTCCTGCTCTTATGCTAGAACATAGAAGTACAGTATCTCTGGGGATAATTGATGGGGCAACATGCCTTATCCTTTTCTAAACCATCAAGTTTAAAAATAATGATGATTTTTCATCCAACCTAATCTGCTTAACTTCATCAAAATGACGGTGATTTTTCACCTAATCTATAACTGGGACAGTTTTTGTCAACTGACTCAATCCACTGGAAAACAACAATCTTACTATATGTTTGATTGATTTATAGGTTGCACAAGAGAGAGCCCTCCCCGTTGGACCTGAGGAAGGTGGTTTTGGGATGTCGTATGAGCTTATGTATGGGAGAGCTGGGTTTTTATGGGCTGCTTTGTTCATCAACAAGCATCTTGGCGAAGGGACATTGCCTTGTGATCTTCTTATGCCTGTTGTTGATGCTGTTTTAGCTGGGGGAAGGGCAGGGGCATCTGATAATGCTGCTTGCCCACTGATGTACAGATGGCATGGGACAAGATACTGGGGTGCGCCCAATGGCCTTGCTGGAATCTTGCAAGTGCTACTTCACTTTCCTCTCTCCATTGAGGATGTCGAGGATGTTAAGGCAACTTTAAGGTACATGATGAGCAACCGGTTCCCTCATAGTGGAAATTACCCTTCAAGCGAAGGAAACCCGAGGGACAAATTGGTGCAGTGGTCTCATGGTGCAACTGGCATGGCCATCACCCTCTGCAAGGCATCTGAGGTAGGCAATTGATACTCAGTCAAGTTCATTTAATAGTGTTTGTGCATTTGGATCCATCCATGGTGACAATTTTACATAAGGAAAAAGCTACACTACTCGTGCTCAACCCAGCTTCTTCTATCACATATTATTACACTGGTTTAATTTCAAACATTGCACATCAAAGTTGCAAAAATTGCTGACTTGACACTGTACTTTGCTTAAGCCTAAAAGGTGATTCATGTAGCAAATTATGCACATAGTAATTGCATTTGAAAGTAGGAATAGTTGGAAATTGCAGTTATATTATAACTGCTGATAGTTATAAAGAAAAGAAGACCTACAGAGTCTAACTGTTCTGGTGTATAATGAAGCAATTACCTGTTAAAATGAGAAACACATATATTGAATCCAAGAATTTTATCAGTCTAACATTGAGGCTTAATTGTTGGTGCTAACAACTCTTACTGTTTCTGCAGATGTTTCCAAATGATAGAGAGTTCCGAAATGCTGCCATAGAAGCAGGGGAAGTTGTTTGGAAGAGTGGGTTAGTGAAGAAGGTAGGCCTTGCCGATGGTGCGGCAGGAAACGCTTATGCCTTCCTTTCCCTTTATCGTCTTACTGGAGAGAGCATATATGAGGAGAGAGCAAATGCGTTTGCAAGCTTCCTGTATCATAATGCTAGTGAACTTGTGACAATAGGGGATGCTCGTGGAGCTAATCATGCCTATTCTCTTTTCCAAGGACTAGCCGGAACAGCTTGCCTTTGGTTTGATCTTCTCAAACCTGAGAGTTCCAGGTTCCCAGGTTATGAACTTTAAGTGAAACAGTTTAGCTGAAATCTACATTATGCGTGTGGAATTTAAGGCTAACATGTATGTAGTAAGAGTGTAACTTCAACGCTCTAATTCTAAATATGAAGAAAACTCGGATATAGATATCTTTCCAAGGTTATATTTACTAATGATTTGCGTCATCATGGTTCTAAATGGTTTCTCTGTGATGTCTTGCTTTTTGCATCGAGTCTTTTAATAAACTAAGCATCCACGCAAGAACGTTATACCGATGAGCCAAGCTGTTGAAGCGACGATTTGAACACAATTTGTGTCTGATAACTTGATCAAAATGTAATTGATAGACAAGATTAGACACACAAACACTATAATCCTGGTTTTCTGGGTTTTTCTTCTTGTGCTCTTCAAACTATTTCCCTTAGATCCTCATCTTTGGCTGGGTGAATCTACCTGCATGCTCTATACAAGCGTGTCTTGGGTTCTATCTAATTTGATGTCAGTTGAAATGATTTGGTGGGAATGCCATCTTCACTCCACTTAATTTGGAACAAACCAATAATGCTACATGCCTGATTGGAGTCATCTGTGTGCGATCATGTGCCAAGAATGCATGGTGGCATACTATTGGAACAGCTGCTGGCGTAGGTTGTACTGTAGAGATTCATCCAATAGGGAAGTAGAAGAACTAGAACTCAATGCTTCTATTGAGTGATTTTGTACTTACCCTTTTAAGAATACGGTTTAGACTTCGATGTGTTGGGTCTCAAATCCACTCAACTTCCTAATCAAACAACACAGTCTTCTTGTCTTATGGATCACTCATCACTTATCTATGAGTTGACACTTTAGATGTGAAAGGACGTGCACATCAGATATCACATCATTTGCAATACTGAATGGACATACTTCGAGTTAATTGTATCTGCTGGGAGAAGCCATTGATTACTCAGAAGTTCCGGTAGCAAGAACATGCTTTTAATCTAGTCGACGTTTTACTAAATCCAAAGGGTTTTGCAAATGATGTGAGATGAGCATCACACCCTACTATTCACGAGTCAAAGTGAAGCCGTGGTGCTCGGAGAATGATCATACTGACGGGGGGTGGCTAGGTGGACTGGACTGGTCAATTTTTTAGAGGGTTAACGGTAGCTGCAAAGCACACGTGTATGATTGTTGTGGTCGATTGGTCCGATAACTCGAGGAAAATGTTTGGTAATGTGTTCCAAAAACATCTTTGCCTATCAACGGAGTAGTGATTCATTTAAATATTCTTTGATTCAGTCACAAAACCGGGGGCTTTTTTATTGTTTTTGGATTTGGTTGCGTCTGTCACTATCATCACAAGTTCCATAAGCTTGCTTGTATGGATTGACATTGGTTCCAATCGTCAAAATTACTGAAGAAGCAAAGATAACTTCACAATTATAAGGAAAATATGCTTATGGAAATAAGACTATAATAATCCGTAGGTACACCGTCTTCATACTCATTCCTCTATCTTATCCTTAAAGATGGAAATGAGGTCATAGATATGGCTATTGCCAGATTGTTCATTTGCTCGGTCAACTGTTATAATGTGTAGAAGATGCATAAAATATCAAACAAAGATTTGTCCACTTGCTGGGTAGTTTAGTTGATAAAGGATAAAAAAAATATTGGGAAAAATATTATGCAGTGTTGTGGGGATCATTTTTCCGGATTGGAAATGATATGAATAGAAAAGATAATAAATTCATTTATTTTATTGATAAGAAAAAAATTATCTCTCGATATTTTAATTACTAAAAATCCTAATTGATTTTAGAATCTTTATAAGAGGACTGATTGTGTAAAAGAAAGGAATTAACATCCCTAATACATTTTACTCGAGATAAGCTGTATTATTTATTTGTATGATGTAAACTAAGATAATATTGTGTTTTCTAATTATTTGTTTATCAAGAGTTAAGAAAAGTCTTTATCTTACCAGTTTAAAACCTAATCATTCTAATGCCAACATAAAAATAAAATAAATTGATTTTTTTATTTAATATTAAAAATATATTTTATGTATAAGTTCATAATTTTATATATTAAAATATAAAAAATGTTTTTGATATTTTTAAAATGTTTGCCAAAATGATCAATTCTCAACGGCAATTAAGAATTTACCAAATTGTATTAATGTCACTGTTCAAACGGACATTACCAAAGAAACATACGCACAAAAAGCATTTCTAAGTTGCTAAACCAAAAAATAAAAATTCTTAACCAAAAGAAGTTAAAAATTCCCAGCAAAAAATAAAATAAAAAAATCATGACAATACACACAACGACGATCACAAGCACGCACACCGAGGTTTGCAACTTGATCATTTAGCATCAAACTGATTCCAACGTGAAAATATGGAGTGGAAGTACACGATTTGAGAGAGAAAAAAACTTAACCAATGCGAAATTCAGGCATGAGATTTGAAATTAAAAAAACAACTGCCATAGATTAGGGTTATGCGAAAAATAACTCTAATTTTTTAATTTCGGTTTTTTCATAAAAATTCATATAATAACATATTTGTAAAAAAAAAAAAAAACTCGGGTCTCAACCAGGTTTTACAAGATTTTTGCCCATTCTAATCATTTACCTCACTTGAACCGGTCCAGCCGCCGGGTTGACCTGTCAGGTCAGACCGAGTTTAATAACCATGATATTGACTATTATGGCCGCAACATATAGTAACAAAATTGTATAGGTATTAAAAAAAATAATCTAACAAATTCAATGAATCTAGATATTTGTTTTTTATGTGTTGGAAAAAAAAATATTTTCAAGTTAATAAAATTACTTTATAATTTACTCAAATCCAAGTACAGCCGACTATATGCTTGTGACTTAAATCCAAATCATACTTAGCCTATAGTCTCTCATTCCTCTCAAATTTTTGGTGCCCCACGTACCAAATTTTAACTTTTTCAAGTTTCTATTAAACAAGTCGTAAAAAATATTGTAATATTTGAATGTGAGATTGAAGTTTTGAATTTGTATAAACATATCAATCAAAAATTCTTTTAAGATCAATTTTTTATTTATATTTTATTATTTTGTTGGATAACAATTTTTAAAGAAATCTTAACCAAAGAAATGAGTGTAGTTTATATTTAATTTAATATCAAATATGTTCATCACTATGTTTTAATAGTAAATTCTAACAAGGAAAAAAAACCACTATCTTATGTTTTCCTCTAAAAATATTAAATTAATACTTTTTAAATATGTTTTTATAATTAACATTCTTATATAAAAAAAATTAAAAATACAAGAAAAAGCATTTGAAAAAGCACTGAAATGTAGTATCAAATAGTGCCTTAAATCAGACTAATTACATCTTAACAAGGTACGGCTCCCTTAATTATCTAATTGAAAAAAGATATATCATTAAATAATCGAAAATAAGTAGAACACAACGAATAGATTGAAGTAGCCTAAACGAGAGGATGGTCCAAAATAGAACCACGTTGGTTAACAACTTGTTTGAGTGTGTTTTTTATATTATGATTGTTTTCATGAATATAATTTAAAAATATAGATTTTAAAAAAAGTTATAAATTGCAATATTTTTTAATAAAGTTTACAATAGAGAGTTTTTAATGGGATTTATATAAAAATATTGTGTATATTAATTAACTAAACATTTTTAAATTTGTGATTGATACAAAATGCAAACTACATCACAATGCTAAACAGAGCTTTATTAATACAACTTGGGATTCTAACATCTAACATGATGCCACGTGTAATTTGTTCTTTTTAGTAGTGTTTTATTACTATCTCGAGATAAAAATAATAAAGACAGTAGAGACAAAAATATATTTGGTGGAAAAAATAGAGACAAAGACATAAAAATAAATGTCTTTAGGGTAATTTTAAAATAAATTTTTGTTTTTTCAAAATATAAGGTATAGAGAAGACATGTCTCTAAAGACAATATTTTTTATTCATAAAATATCCTTATAAAAAACTCTCAATTCCAAATTTGTTCAATGTAAAGATAAAAATTATTACTATCATAGTTTTAAAACTAAATTCAGTGGTCGATCTAAGAAAAGACCTGAGTCATAGTTCAGATTGCCCCAGGTTGATTCTAGTCAACGAATGAATAAAAATAATTATTATAATAGTTTTAATACCTCACTCGGGGGTCAACTCAAGACAAAGTTTGGGTCACGGGTCAGGTTGCCTCGAGTTGACCCAAGTCAATATAAAAACAAAAGGTGTTATTATCATAGTTTTAAAACCAGATTTAGGAGCCAACTCGGTGTAAAGCCTGACTCACGGGTCGAGGGGGTCACCTTGGGTTAACCCAAGTCAACGTAAGAATAAAAATGATTATTATCATAGTTTTAAAACTTGATTCGAGGGTAAACTCAGGGAAAGGTCAAGGTCACGGGTCACAAGTCAACTTAGATCAATATAAGAATAAAAGTTGTTATCATATTTTTAAAATCCAACTCGGGGGTCGATTAGGACAATGTCCAAGTCATGGGTCAGGAGGGTCAACCCAATTGATCCATTTTTTTAAATAATCAAAGCATCTTTGTTTTGACCAAAATAAAATCTTAAAAAAATGACTGTGTTTTTTGACATGTATTTTATCTCGGGTTGACCCGAGTTTTTGACCGGATCATGTCGAGTCAATTATTCCTTTATTTTTTTATAACCTGGGCCAATTTAGGTTTCGGGTCGGCCAAGTTTAGGGTCAACCTGTCAGGTCAATCTGAATTTTATAACTAGAGTTATTATAATATTATTAATTTTAAAGCTTAATATAAACTAAAATAAAAAAATAATATCTAATTATTTTTTAAAATATATAAATATGAAAATAATATATACTTAGAGTAAAGTAATTTTTTTAATATTTTATCTTATCTTATCTATCCTAACCAAATATACGAGTCTCAATGGCTATCAAGATTGAATTCCAGAAAGGTGTTGCTTACTACTACCAGCTATAACTTTATCATAATATATTTTTCTATCTTATTTTATTTTTTATCTCCACTATTTATATCTAAAATATTTTCTAAATAACTTTACTGTCCTTGTCTGCTGACACCATTCTCAGCTTCCAAAGACTTTTACTTTCATTTTCCTTTGACGGACCATTAATAGCAGGGCACCTTCACACAATCACTTAGCGCACAGAGTCCGCAGCTTTTTCATTCGTGGCCAAGAAAATCCTGTAGATTCTCAACGCAAACAAATAATGAGGCAGGCAGTGCTAGAGAAAAAGGATAGAATATATATAGAGGGCATCAGAGTAGCTGGTCTTCATTGTTTCCTAGTTTCCTTCATTATTTAACTTAATATAGTTAGCTAGCTACCAATGGAACGTTATGAGATTTTGAAAGATATTGGGTCAGGGAACTTTGGTTTTGCTAAGCTAGTTAGAGAGATAAAGACCGGTGAACTCTATGCTGTAAAGCATATTGAAAGAGGCCAAAAGGTGATCTATATTTAGCTTCATGATTTCTCTCTGAATTTTTCCATGTTTCAATTTAAAATATTTCCATTTTTTAGGTGGGGTGGGTGGTGGAATTTCATAAAGATGTGTTAAATGTTTGTTGAAGATAAGATTTTGCGAAGTAGATGCTGCGCCTGTGTATTTTATTCTTATGGTCTTGTATGGGCTGTGCTAGTTTCTTCATATATTAATCTAGGCTGGGGGACCCTTTTTTTTTTATGAAGTTTCTTTCAACTTGGTGTTCTATTTTATCTGATGGTAGTGATTCTGGAGTGTTGTTTGGTTTCTGCAGATTGATGAGCATGTTCAGAGAGAGATTATGAACCACAGGTCGTTGAAGCATCCCGACATAATTAGATTCAAAGAGGTATGCGAAGTGTCATGTATTTTCTTCTTATTAGATTATAAAAAGTAAAAGAATTTTGTTTGACTAGGTCCTTCAACTCAAAGTAAAGATGGATTTAGTATTTCTCTCAACTCTCAGATAATTTTGAAAGAATATGAATTGATATGGAAGTTTCAGTTATAATCTATGCAATTTCTTTCATTATATAAAAAATGCACTTAGACATGTACTTTTCATGTCAATAGGACACTAATTCTTGATGCCAAGAATTATAAGAACTTGAAGATTTTGAATCTTGAAAAGGATTTTGAAGTCCAAACGCCAATTTACATTTAGATACCAAAATTCGAAACCAAGAGCCTTGCCTCCGCTCTTCAACGTGCCTTTGCATTCTTCAAGTTTCAGGACAGGTGAATTCGTTGTGCAGGTTCTGCTAACACCAACTCATTTAGCCATAGTCATGGAATATGCAGCTGGTGGAGAACTTTTTGAGAGAATATGCACTAATGGTAGATTCAGTGAGGATGAGGCAAGGATAGCACAGAACAAAACATTTTTCAGATTCTGACGTCTTGTTTATGTGGGAGTTTAATCATTTAATTTTTGGTTCCTTTAAATATTATCAGGCAAGATTTTTCTTTCGACAACTCATATCAGGAGTCAGTCACTGCCATTCTATGGTACTAATTCCTATCAATCTTCATTATCGATTAGTATAGACACAGTCCATGCTTATTTTGACTCTGCTTATTACTCTTCAATAACTAATCAATCACTCTCTTTTGCTGTAGCAAATTTGCCATAGAGATCTTAAGTTGGAAAACACCCTCTTAGATGGAAGCTCAGCGCCGCGTCTTAAGATATGCGACTTTGGCTATTCCAAGGCAATGAACTTACTGATTTGCCTTACATAGAAGACATTTGATTGTAACCCAGATAATCAATGTTTTACCCCCACTTTGTGCAGTCTTCTGTGTTGCATTCCCAACCCAAGTCTACTGTGGGATCACCGGCCTATATTGCTCCAGAAGTCTTATCAAGAAAGGAGTACGATGGGAAGGTATTTAAGACCATTTCAATCTTGTTTTTGCTCATCTCTTTTTGGGCCACTTTGGTCACCTAAACCCCAGCATTACTATTTGATTCTTCGAATTATAGATTGCAGATGTTTGGTCTTGTGGGGTTACCTTGTATGTGATGCTGGTTGGGGCTTATCCATTTGAAGATCCTGAAGATCCAAGAAACTTCAAAAAAACAATTCACGTTAGTTAACAGCTTTAACATTAAATGACCCCATTGCAATCATGATTTGATGTGTTAGTAAGAATAGACTGTTTGACCAACGACAGCGGATTCTTAGTGTCCACTACTCAATTCCAGACTACGTTCGAGTTTCCAAGGAATGCAAGCATCTTCTGTCTCTGATTTTTGTAGCAAATCCTGAAAAGGTAACAGAGAGAACTTTCATTTGCTGGTCAGCGCTCTATTACGTAGTACTTACTGTAGTTCTTTTTTTTTTTGGGGGGGGGGTTCCTTTGGGCTTAAATTTTGCAGAGAATTACTATCCCAGAAATCAAAGGGCACCCTTGGTTTCTGAAGAACTTGCCTGTAGAGTTAACTGAAGAGGAGGATGGCAGCTTACAAATTGACGATGCAAAAGAGGAATCACAACGTATTGAAGAGATATTAGCTATGATTCAAGAGGCTAGGAAACCTGCAGAGGGGCACAGAATAGGCGGACAAGTTTTTGGTGGGAGCATGGATCCTGATGATATAGATGCTGACGCTGACATAGATGATATAGAGACAAGTGGTGATTTTGTCTGTGCTTTGTGAAATGCCAGCTTTAAAATCACGCATAGCTTTGCTTTACTATCCTGATATTACTGAGAAGGAAGTTGAGGATAAGGGCTTTTTTTCCTTTGCTATGGGAATCAAACGATCTGTAGATTCTGTACAATGGGGTGGCTGTTTAACACCCTTTTTCCTTTCGTTTTCCTAAAATTAAAAGTGTTATAATTTTACTTTGAACATGCACGATAAAGTTAAAATTGTTTTTTAAAATATTTTTTATTTAAAAATATATTAAAATAATATTTTTTTTTAAAAATATATTATTAACATTAACCTATTAAAATTATCTAAAAAAATTAAATACAATTGGGCCAAAAAAACAAATATTATCTTACTATTGTCATCCATGTTGTATTATGTTTTGATCTTCGAGCAGCATTATGTTGTGTCATAAGTTAAAAGATATTATTTGTAAAAGTAGTAGTATTTAAAATTGACTTATCATGTTTTTAGGTAATTTAATTTTTACAAACAGAAAATAATAAGTTTCATAATAAACTTAAAAATGGTTTAAACTTAAAAATTTTATATTGATTTTTTATTTAGTTCGAATTTTAAATTAAATCGTATAAAAATTATTACAACATGAACTAGTTGAATGAACAAGTTCAAAGAAAAAAAATCATGGCAATTAACCTTAGTTAATTTGCCAAACTCATAACTCGGGTTATGTATTCTACTTGGTTAAATTAGTTTTTTTAATTTTATTACATGATAAAAATACAATAATTGATTTACAATTAAGTAAGTATTAAAGAATAAAATTCAATAGAAACTCAATATTTAAAAATGGAACAGAACATAAAACAGAAAATGAAAAAATAATGGTTTAATTGATTTTTTTTTAATTTTATTATTTAATATTGAGTTTATTGAAAATTTGGCTTAATAATTTGTTTTATTTTTTTATTGGGTTTTTACACTTTCATTACCTCATATCACAAAATTATTAGGTTAACTCATATTAATTCAATATATTATCGTTTCAATATTTAGAAAGAAGATATCGTCTTAAATTTTTTCGAGTGAGATTATAATTTTACCGGCTATCTGTGTTGTCTTTAAACCTTTCAAGTTGATCAGATCATATCGAGTCAATTTTCATAAGATTAATTGTTTTTTTACTAGAGAGAGCACGTTTACAACACTTTAGTATATTTTTATTTTCATAAAAAATTAATCTAATTCGTGAGCTTAATGTATGCCAATAATCTAATACATACCTACAATCCTAAGATATTAGAATATTAATAAAGAACACAATAATGAAAAAAATATATTTCTAAATAGAATAACTTTCTAATCTTTGGCCACCATGGAAAAATTATACAAGTAGTTATAGTCTAATAGTTGTGTGTGTGTGTGTATGTGTGTGTGTGTGTCTATATTACCTTTAAAATGATCTAAATTTCCATAATTGTGCCATATTATTGTTTCATAGTTCATCTAGTTATGTAAAATTACATTTGATTAATATTTTGGAATAGAAAAAACAAATACAATACAAAAATATATTTAGTTAAAAAAAATAATTATGAATACAGAAAAAATTTTCTAGTTCAATTTTAAAATAAATTTTTATATTTTCAAACTTTAAAGCTGAGAAATATATCCTTTCTATTTCTGTTATCAATGTCTTTTTTTTTTCAAAAAAAAAAAACTGAAATAGTAACCAAACTAGAATGTAGGATTCATATTTTGTTGTATTATTAAGTAAAGCCCAAAAATATATCAAGCCCAAGAGCCCAAAAGTAAGCAATACCCAAAACTAAATTCCACGTGTCTTCATCTAAACCCAACTACACATTTAACCAATTGATTTAAGCCACACGCAAGAACCCCCTCTCCATATAAAAACAAAAGACAAAACCCTAATGCGCCACAACACAGAGAAACCCTAATAGAGCAGGAAGAGACACTCTCTCCTTAACACAACTTGGGTGCCGTGTAGTGAGAGACTCCATTCAAAATGAAGGTTCAATTTTTAATCTCTTGTACTGTCTTTCTTTCTTTAGCAAAACCTTTATTTGTTTTCTGACTTGTTGTTTTCATATTTTTTTTATATGGGCAGTTTAACATTGCAAATCCAACTACTGGGTGCCAGAAGAAGCTTGAAATCGATGATGACCAGAAATTGTACGGTTCTCTCATTTTAGCATTTCATTGGTTTTGCTGTCTTGTGTGGATAGGTGTGTGTTTTGAGATTTTGGAATTTTAAGTGATTTGTGAGCTCAAGTCATCGAAATTGAGCTTGTTAGATATGATGCTGGTATGTGTACGGGAAAGTTTGATTCCTTAATTGTGTGTTTGCATTTTAGGCATCATGGAACTAAAAAGCAGTGTTGATTTTCATGAGATGCATGATAGGAACTTAACGTATGAAATTTTGGGGTTTTATGATTCTCCATTTGGGGTCAGATCTCATAGGTTTGCGTAGATTTCTTTTTAGGGGAAAACTACGGTTTAGTTTAGCATAATGCATCCTGAAATACGATGAATATAGTGTAATCCAAAATGTATCTTAATGTCGATATGTAGTGTCTAGACCTTGAGGATAAATATGCACTGGAACTGTAAGTTTAGTCTATTTTTCATCCTTCTAATTCCAATTCCACGAAAAATACTAAACAATTATTTAGCAGTTCTGACCACTAATGTGGTTTTGTTCTTACAATTTAGCCATTTTCACAAAGTATTAGAAGTCCTACTTGGTGTGTCTGTGCATAAGTATCCCCTGGCAATTATCAATTCACTTTCTTCATCTTAGTGGACTTATGGGAAAACTTTCGTCTTAGTTTTTAATCTTTTATTATTTTTATGGCAGGCGGGCATTCTTTGACAAGAGGATCTCACAAGAAGTCAGTGGAGATGCACTGGGTGAGGTATGCTTTTGCCAGGAGTTGACTGGCTGAGCTAGTGTTTCAAAGTTATGTTGTATTTTTTATTTTCTTATGTCAACACATCTGGTTGTATTATACAGGAATTCAAAGGTTATGTATTTAAGATTATGGGAGGGTGTGACAAGCAGGGTTTCCCAATGAAGCAAGGAGTTCTAACTCCAGGCCGTGTTCGTCTTTTGCTGTACAGAGGTTTGTGGATTTGTACCTTGGCATGTGTTTCTAAGCGTGTGGTATTTGTTTTTTTTGCAGGATTTAGCTAATTCATATACAATGCTCATTAACAGGTACCCCTTGCTTCCGTGGATATGGCAGGAGAAATGGAGAGCGCAGAAGGAAGTCTGTTCGGGGATGCATTGTTAGTCAAGATCTCTCAGTTTTGAACTTGGTCATCGTAAAGAAGGGTGAGAATGATCTTCCTGGCCTGACAGATGTTGAGAAGCCAAGGATGAGAGGTCCAAAGAGGGCATCAAAGATCAGGAAACTGTTTAACCTCTCTAAGGAGGATGATGTTCGGAAGTATGTTAACACATACCGCCGGACATTTACAACCAAATCTGGTCAGTTACTGTCTCATTATTCCTTTATTTATTTATTATTTTATTTGAATTTGGTAAGGACTCAGAAAGTTAATTACTAGATCATGATCTGGTAAAGTTAAGCATTACCTTAACAAAAATAACAAGGCACCTTTTTTTCTGGTTCTTCAGGCAAGAAGGTTAGCAAAGCTCCCAAAATTCAAAGGTTGGTTACTCCCCTGACTTTGCAAAGGAAGCGTGCAAGAATATCTGACAAGAAGAAGAGAATCTCAAAGGCTAAGGCTGAGGCAGCAGAGTACCAGAAGCTTCTCGCCACCAGGCTGAAGGAGCAGCGTGAGCGCCGCAGTGAGAGCTTGGCCAAGAAGAGATCTAGACTATCTGTTGCCTCAAAGCCCTCAGTTGTGGCTTAAGTGTTTTGTAACTTGGTCCATGAGTAATGTCAGTGCTGAATTTCTTCAATAGCTCAAGGTAATTTTGGTTGTTATTTGGATTGTTGGGGTTAATTTTTAGATATTCAATGATTTCAAGCATCTGAGTTTTTGGTTTTGCTTCCATTATGTTGTGGAATGTGTAACTGTCTTCTTTCAGATATTTTTGGCTTGCCAAGTCAATTCTGGATTCATGGTGTGTTTACTTGGATGCTTGAATCCTCAAATTTACGAGGTCTACATGGTCATGAAGCAATCTCATCTGAATGTTAAATTGTTTTTGGGTTTCTCTTTAGATCACATCCGTCAGTTAGTCCTATTGAAATAAAACAAATCAATTTGATTGTCTGGGGTTTCTATGGGTTACCTTGGAAAAACGCTTCATGTCTGTTTTAATTATTATTTGATTGAATAAAAAATTAATTTTAATAAATGAATTTAGCAAATTCAAGTGGATAAATATTTCATGCTGCTAGATTTTGATTTATACTTATTTTTTGATTTTTCAAATTTGATTTTTAATTATTATATAGGTTTGTCTGGGGTTTTTAATTTGATAAGTATTAATTATTATTTATACTTTTTAATATATTTAATTAGATGATCATATAAACTTTTTTGATGATCATAATTTTTTTATATTAAAAAATAGATTGGAAAAACCTATATAATTAATTTTTTTGGAAAAAAAAAATACTAACCCTCTGCGAAACCGGGGCTTGGGTGAAATAACTAGTCAGATGGAAAATGTGAAGGATTTTAATAGGTTTGGGATAATTTTTATAAATTAATGGAATAATTACAAAAAACATATATAGTTTAACTGCGTTTTTATTTTCCCATTATATTTTAAAAAAGTACACTTCGCTCGCTAAAGTTTAAAATGTTCATTATAATTTACGTCCTGAAGCTTGAGTTTCAAAAAAATCAATAAAAAACATCCAATTATTTTCAGGATTACCTTGTAATTAAAAAAACCCTAGCCACCATCCACTTGACCCAAACTTAGATCTCCAATAACAAAGAAAATTCTGACCACCAGTTATATGAAACCAATCTTGATTTCTATTTTTCCTTTTTGTGTTTGTCAAGAATCAATGCTCATTTTGTTTAAAAATCCTAAACAAATCTTAGATTAAAGCTTGCAGAGAACCCTAATTTATTAAAACAAGGTTTTGGACACAAGCTTATGGGAGAAACAACTGATGATGGGTATGCAGGTTTTGATGAGATTGAATTGAAAATAAAAAACAGAGAGAAGAAGAAGAAGAAGAAGATATACACGTGGGGGATCGGGAATGCCATGTGGGTGCAGTCCAATAAGATTATCATTGCCTTGGTACTTGTAATTGTAAAGCACACGCAACAGGCGGTTCGCGGGGAATCCAAAAACATTGATTTCGAAATGTCTTGCTATCTTCTCCTTGGTACATCGGCGAAGCCAGCACTCTGACAGCTACAAAAGTTGGATGTATGTGCAGGTTTTGCAATGGAGATGAGGGCAAGAGAGAGTTGGGATTTCTAGGTTTGGATGTAAAGGGGAGATTAATATCGCTTTAGGGATAAATATGTTTGGTTAGAAATAATTTTTTATTAAAATTAAAATTTTGTTTTAAAATTGAGTTGAAATTTTGGTTTAACTTTAAATGCATTTTTTTTTTGTTTAAAAAGGTTGTTTTAAATTATTTTTACAAATATATTTTCATCTTAAAATAAATTTAATTTGTTTTTATTATAAGCTATTTTTTTAAAAAAATACTTTTAAATTGTAAATCAAAGTGAATTTTTAATTCATGTTAAATAAAATCTTACCTTCTTTATTTCTTATATTAACAACCTATGTTAGTTTAACCATACTTCTTTTTTTTAACCACCACCACACCACCAGTATAGGCATAATCCACTTTTTCAGTTAAATTAAAAAAAAAATTAAAAGAGTTCAATCTTTCACTTCATTGTATATAAAAACATAAATCATCGTGGATCGAAACAATAGAATCGATTTCCTCATATTTTTAGTATATTAAAATGATTTAACTACCTTAAAAACATAAAAATATTAAATTAGTGTCTAAGTTTTTCTTTTATCATTTTACTTTTTTAAACATAGTAAATTAATTAAATTACACTTAAAATTATAGATTACTAAACTAGCGCTCAGGGGATTTTTTGTTTTTTTATCCTAATTTTTTATTATAATTAAGTTGATTGAAGGGTAATTTATTAATTTAATAAATATAAATATTATTTAAGAAAATGGTCGACATGTGTATTACACATGTAGCACATAGGTTTTGGTTGAGCCATTTGGGAGGCATGTGAGGGGGTTTTTGATGGCCAACTAGTGGCTTTCAAGGTGGCATTCAAGTCGTCTCGGTGACCTCTCCAACCATGGGTAACACATGTGGTAAAAGAACATTCAGTTTGGCACCAACAATTTGTTTTTCTTTCCTTTCTCTTTCCTCTTTGATTTCTGCATTTTACCCTTCAAATTCTCAAAACAACCCTATGTCAAGCCTTTTAATTTATTAAGACAAGAGATAACCATGCTTTTGAAGTTGTGTTTTGATTATACAAGCAAATTACAAAAACAACTTTAGTCATATTTAAATTAGTTGGGTTATTGTTTTGTTTATCTTTTAGTTATTATTAGATATTTTAAAGATATTAGAGTCTTTATTTAAATTTAGGTTCATTGGATTGTTATCATTTATTAGGTTTATCCATATTTACTAAGGATATCATATTAGATTTATGATTCTATTATAAATACTCTTTTATAGAGACTTTTTTAGGGAAGACTATTTTTAATAAAGAAATCGACATTCTTACTATTTTTTTTTGTGGTTGAGTGATTTCCACACTAAGTTCTTAATTAATTAAACTTACAAGCTTTTCAAATGATTGATCAACTTTATTATGATTTTATACTACTCGTTTACATCTTTTTATAGGTGTAGAGTGAGAGTGATCATTGCGTATAACTTTGGTTCTCAAAAGCAGGTTTTTGTTGGGTCAAGTTGCAAACCATTCAAATCTGATTGTAGCATCTTTTAAGAGGTGTCTACACCATATTATGTGGACTTGAGGGCTATTTTATGACATATTATGGTACATTTTAAGGTTGTTACAATCATGTATTCTTGTTGTATTTGATTATTGTTTTGACTGAATATCATAATATAACAGATGACTGTATGAATAGCGTGATGCGATGCATTTTGGGAATCGTTAAATTAGTTCAAGTATATTGGGATGATGATCAATATAATAACCTAAAAGTGAAAGATGATGAGCTGTTAGGATAATCTCGGATACTGGTAAGAGAAGAGTTATAGTGACAACTGATTTAGTAAGAAAATGAACTTCGTGGTTAAGAAAGAACACATGTATGTGTTATGATAAATAACTAAAATAGTGGGTGTGTTTGTTAATGCACAAACAATTATACATACATGAAATATCATTGAAGGCAGAATAATTATGGAGGTTTCTAGAATAAATTAAATAGGTTAAAATAAAGGTTGATGGTTCAATGTGTATAATTGGATAAGTGAAATGTTGATCATGTTTGAATTGTAGAAAGATGTATGATGAAATACCTGTGTTCTCGGTGCGAGTATGACATGAGTGTCATATAGGGATCTACCCTAACTACAACGTATCTTAAACATCGATGTTGTAAGACAAAATAGTACAAGAATCAAAGCCGCATGCTGGGTCGAAAGGAATAGACTTCCAAGGTGGATTCTTGAATGCCACATCATTTCTGGCTAAAATTGGGAAATGAAATGAAATACTTGTAAAAGATTAAAGAGTCAATAAATAAATCTAGAAAAGAAGATTTTACTAAGGCATGTAATGGAGAAATTATCAATGGCATGTGCGACTGAGGTTACATGTAATGTAAGACTTTGGTAAATAGAAAATTATCAAGTATTGATTTATTGCTTGTGGAGCCACTGACTGAGTGTAATAATAAGTTTTAGAGCATAGAATTTATTATGGCTTTGTGGTTGCAGGAGCTTCATGGTAAATCTTTGTCAACTGAAATCTAAACATGTTATCCATTTAGCACTAAATAAAAACAATGTATATTTATCATTTGGCGTGTTGTACTCAAATGGATTCAAACTATAATGTAAATAGTTATTTGTAATAGTTCTGGCAATGTAACTACCTCCTAAAGTAAAGTCATGTGTAATTGTTTAACATACACAATGAATAATGGTATGTTTTATGGGTATTAATATGTATACCATTAACTAAAATGATGATGAGTTGGTTGGATGGCCTGAGGCCTAACATCGAGAATAGAAAGATTGTGTTGTGGGAATTTGAAATTCCATCGGTTGTTATGTAGGTGTTATAGGTTGATGGAGAACTGATTAGGGACCTAGACAAAGCAAACTCTGCCAAAATTCTATTAGAAATTGAAAGTATCAAGTTTACTAGAATGAATTTAAAGTGTAAATGGCAATGGAAAGTCAATAGTATAAAAATACATAACCCATATTGTTACATTTAAGATTGTTGGAATAAAGATAATTACATTTGAAAGTCCTAGAGTGTTATAACATTGAGGAGTGAAGAGTGGTGTATATTGGTATACTGATCCTTACTTGAAATTGATGAAGAAGTTGGTAATTGACTGAGTAAAAAAAATAATCATTGGTTTGTGGTGCATGTTCTGCACAAAAAAATATTTGTGTGAGCGACTCCTGAGAACTTGAAAAAAATATATAAATATGTGTGTTTTATGCTACATTGGACTAACCAAAGTGAGTCATGATTAAGCGATAAAACGACCTTTTAGGATTCTAGCCATTTAGGTCTGACTCGAACAGCTATGATCGCTAGCTGTTTAGGCCAGACCTAAATGACCAGTAGGTTTTCTATTGACATGTATGATATATATGTTAGATAAGTGAGTCAATTGTTACCTTTGAACGATGCTTATGTTTTTAAATATCCATAAATTTTTCTTGTCAATATCTTTATAATAGCATTGAGAGTATCGTACTCAGAACTCTGTCAAAATTCTATTAGAAATTGAAAGTATCAAGTTTACTAGAATTGATTTTAAATTAATATGAATGGTGTTAGTGGCAATGGCAATGAAAAGTCAATAGTATCAAAAAACAATTACTGAGATTTTTACATATATGATTGTTGGAATGAGAAAAATTGCATTTGAAACTCCGGGTTGTTACAACATTGACGAGTGAAGAATGGTGTACATTGGTATTGAAATTGATGAAGTTGGTAATTAACCGAGTAAAAAAAACAACCATTGGTTTGTGATGCATGTTTTGCATAAAAAATATTCTGCTCTTGAGAACTTGAAAAAAATACATAAATGTGTGTCTGATGCTACATTGAACAAACCAAAATGAGTTAGAATTAAGCGATGAAAAAGGCTTTTTAAGATTCTAGCCATTTGGGCTTTGACTCGAACAACTAGGATAACTAGTTATTTAGGCTAGACCCAAGTTATTAATAGGTTTTTTATTGGCGTGTATAGTGCATGTGCTAAATAAGTGAGTCAATTATCCAGTGTTTTAAAACCCGGACCGGCCTGGCGGGTCGACACGGGACCCGGCCGACCCGGGCCTGGGACCGTTTCGGGTGGAGGCAAAAACCCGCCCGGGAATTGGCCCGAGAAAACCCGGTCGACCCGGAGGGTCGACCTGGGACCCGGTCCACCCGGTCAAACCCGGGTGAGACCCGGTTAATTTTTTTTATTTTGACTGTCATTAAACAACGTCGTTTTTGGCTTTCTAAAATCCAAAACGCTGAAGACTGAAGAGTGAAGAAGAATGAAGCAAAATCAGTAACCTAATTAATTCTTTAAAACCCAGCTGAGAAGCAGAGAGGGACGTCTGACTATTGATCGCTGTTGTTTCTCTGTGAAAAAGGTTTGAATCTTTTTTTTTCACTCTCTGTTTTTTATGGCCTCTAGCCTTTTACCCCTCTCCTGACGTCGAGCCGCTTCGCCCCTTAGTCCAGAGAGGCTCGATGGAGATGATTCAAATCAAGCGAAAGCAAAGGCATTCGTTGGCATCCAAGATGCTAAGGATCGAACGATTAGGAAATGAAGGAAGTCTTGCAGCTCATCTTGATTGAGACAAGTGCAAATTGCTTCGCGTTTTCTTTTCTTCTTCCCGCCCTAGGAGCACAAAAGGAGGGATTAGTATTATTGACCCAACTAACACCTGGGGCTCCGCGCACTGGGAAAACAGCAACTTCAACCATATGGGGGAAATAGTACTATTTTTCACTCAGAATTGGGGAAAACAGCAACACCTGGGGCTCTACCTTTTACAGATTGTGGGGGAAATAATGTACTCCACACTTTTTTGTGTCATCCTTTTTTCAGTTAATTTTTTGTCCTTTGCTCATGACCTGAGTTGTTATTGCAGGTGAATGTTACCATTTCACCTAGGGACAATTATTGCATCGAGATTGTTCTTCGCTGTTTGGCAGTAGAGGATGATGGACTTGGATCACACCAAATTAATGATGGTGGTGTTTTGGGTACTGTCATGGCAGCTGGCTTCAAAGGTTAGAAATTATCAATTGATTATATGATGCTTGGATTTTTGAATTTTCCACTGAATATACAGTGGTGTCCATGCAGTTCTTCCTTGTTTAGTTGAGGTATGATGTGAATGCGCACCAAAGTGTGTGTTCATGTGTGCACTCATGCACAAATGTATCCATAACTATATATAAATGCTCAAATTTTGTTGAAACAATTGATTTGTTGGAACTGAGTTGTTTTTTAGTGAATGGAGAGGTATGATCAGCTCATTAATTTTCTGTAATCTTCTCTAAGCATATCTGCAGGTTCTTGGACCTTTGTGTAAATGGTTGGCTAACTAGGAATCTTTTTTTTTTGAAACCCATCTAACCCGTGATCCGATCACTTGACCGGATCGATGACCGGGTCGGGTTTTAAAACTATGCAATTATCTCCTTTAAATGATACTTATAGTTTTTAATATCTATAAATTTTTTTTGTTAATATCTTTATAATAGCGTTGAGATGTTGTACTCAAAACTCCGTTTGTTTCTCTCTTGATATTTTTTTCTCCCTTCTACTTTGTTTTTTGTGCCGGCCTATTTCTCCCCTTCTTTCCTTGTCAGTTGGATATTTGCTTATTTACTCCTAGCCAGTAGATCCGCGTACAAAATTTAAGATGACCGTGTAAAGATGCATTTTTGGAATTCTTGGAAGAGGAAGTCTGGGGAAGAGAGGGATTTGGTGTGGAGGGAACTACGGAATTAACATCCTAGTCATCTGGGCCTGCCCAAATGTCTAGGATTTTTTTTCCTGTACCATCAATCATCATCCCTCCATTTTTGCCCCTATGAAAGCAATAAAGACAAGTTGCCAAAATATCTCCTCGTGAATATTCTTCGCGGTGTTCAAGGGCGGTGGGGCTTGATTCTGGTCTTGGTGCAATGTCTTTCAAAAGCAAGTCTCAGCACCACCGTCCCTTTTGTGTAAAACATTGATCAGAAGGTCCCAGCCCATGTCACCATTAATTTGTGTAAAAAATGGGTTCATGTTGGTGGCTAGAGAGGACAATGGTGATGATAATTTGAATTTCTTTCATCAATTAATCAATGGATTGTCGGTCTTTATCAAAACAAAGTTGATTTGCTTGTTTGGCGGCTTTATTACTTCCAAAATATCACAAATTAAAGCAAATTAAGTTGCCATTTCATGTTTTTGACAGAGCATCATGCTGTACTCCTGCCGGATGGAGTACTAGAGCTCACATCACTGTGTTCCATTCACCGTGCCACGGTCACCTGAAAAGCGCAACTCCATTAATTATATTGGGATGTACGTTGATGCTTTGAAGATTAGCACAACGTTAGTAGCCTAATAATTACTGAATTTGTGTGTGTATTGATTTGCTAGTTTGGTGGCTTTATTGCTTCGAGAACATCACAAATTAAACTAGTTATTTTGATGGCCAACGTTAAAGACGCGGTCTTTCTCATTAAATCATCCCTTCTCAACTTCAAGGTCTAATCTATGGGTTAAATTTAGGCATTGCATTTTATGAAGCATGCATGGTAGCTTAGGTCTTGGTGTTAATTTGAGGTAGAGATGCGTCGTGCTTGTAACAAGGCTGGTGGAAATGTTCCGGTTCCATGGAAGGATGATGAGTTGCCGTGATGTTTTGTTAAAATATATGCAGCTGAAGAGGAGGAGCTCAATGTCCTGAAGCATTAATTGATTGCGCTGAAAATCATGCTAGGGAGACTTCATAGTTCTATCCCCACACACGTCTTAATTTGCAGGATATTGAAGCAAGTGGCTTTGGCGGTTTGACAGATTTGGAGTAGTTGACATCAATTAATTAATGTTCAAATAATTTTTTTTTATTTTTTATATTATGAGTGTTTTATTATTGTGATAAAAATTATTTGTTAAAGTGATTTTTATTTGAACAAGTATTAAAATAATAATTTTTTATTTTTTAAAATTTATTTTTAACATCAACACATTACAATAAAACAAGAACATTACAAAAAATTAATTTGAAGAATATTTTTTTAAAATTTTAACAATAAAAAACTAGTTCAATTTCAATTTTAAACCGCCCTAATCAAAAAAATACTTTGAGACGAAACGAGTGCCGTTGAGAATGGGACGAGTCGAGCACAAACATGCTAGGAGGGGATTGAGAGAATTTATGATGGTGAAAACGATGTGTACTTTTACTTAATTCATGCTTTCAACTATCTTTTCAAATATTTTTTTTATTAACATAGATATCATGTTAATCCGTACGCATCTTGACTAATTTTATAGGTTTTAAAATTAACGACCATATAAATTTTCAGTGACTCTGAGTCTGAGGTTTGTGAAACTTGAATTGATAACCTCTATATAACAAACCTAAAATCTGATCAGTTAAGCTACACCTTTCATGGTTTTTTTTCTAATATTTTTTACATCTTAGGTAAATGGCTTCGTACGAGTGAAATGTAATCTGTATGAACATAAATATTTTATTTCTAATTTACTTGGTGGGTTAAAAAATACGTACGTCCATTAATGGAACTAAGATGCTTCAAACAAAATGAGAGCATGCATGGTACCGTAGGGAAGGTATCGTTGTAAAAGTTCAAAAGCATGTTTGGAAATATAGTGAAAACAATGTTTTTTTAAATTATATTTTTTTAAATTATAATTAAATTTTAAATTTTTTATTTGTTAAAACTTATTTTTTTTTATATTTTCATAGTATATCAAAAATAATTTTTTTAAATAAAAAAAATATTATTTTAATATATTTTTAAATATAAAATATTTTAAACTACCACAGTCTCAAAATCTCAAACAGATCCTAGCTAGTTGTCTCTTCCTTCACTAGCCAATAGACCACAGTTTCTGTGCATCCCTCCCTGCTGGTAAGAATTGTCAAACAAGATTTCATCACCCTTGCTTCTAAAGTGGGCCAGCTGTTCCCATAAGCGTCCCCTGCTTGTGTGATTGCGTATAACTCCTATGCATACACTCTTTTGCTGTCAGATTCTTATTGGAAGTCCTGGAGATGACAATGTTCCCGTTTCCATGAAGGCAGGCTCGAAGTAACAACAAGGAACTGCGGTAATTTTTTTTTATTATGTATTTCAAAAAAATATTTTATTTGAAAAAAATATTAAATTAAAAATTTTATAGTATTTTTTTATGATGATATAAAAAATATATAAAAATTATTTTGATATATTTTTAATTAATTTATTTTTAAAAAATATAATGTACCATAATACTAAATACATATTTAAATAGTAAGAACACATAAAAATATGAGATTTATATGAATTTAAAGACAGATTTAACCCCTTTATATTTATTTATAATTTTATTGTATATGTAAAATATCTTATTTTTTAAATAAATTCTATACTTTATTACATTGAAATTGATTATAAGAAACATTATATATACGAACCTTTTTCACCGGAGGTTTTTTTTTTGGAGAAAGAGAGAAATGAAGGATTGAAAATTGACTCCAATAAAAACGAAGTTAAATATTAAGGTCAAGAGATATACGAAAAACGAGTACAAGATAAGAGAATGGAATTCTACTGCCATCCTTGCTCACTTTAAGTTAAAGAACTGTCTTTAATCTGAAACCGAACATTACAAATTTCCTTATAAGCGTCGCAAAATAGATCAATATTGGTTTTTTTTTAAGGAATATTATAATAACTGGTCGAAACATTTAATGTTAGGTTGAAAATCATGTGTTTCATCAAATAAGAACTTCTCCTTATCATCATCTGAAGGTCCTCAAGCCTTATCTAGTGAAGAATCTTACATCAAACTGGTATTAGGTGGTGCTCGATTGGCATTATAGGCACCATGAATCAACAACATTTTTGAAAATGTTTTTTTTTTTTTGAAGAAATTATTTGACAGTGGATGTGTAATAATTGTTTGAAAATCCCACTTCTATATAAGTTGGTGAGCAATCTTCTAGATCACTACAGAGTAATCTCAGCTTCGTTGCTGTCTGAACTATATCAGTGGAAGGAGGACTCCTAATAAACAATTTGATTGTGTGAAAGAGAGAGAAAAATCGTGGAGCTCTCATTGCCGATCTTGTTGCTAAAATATATTTTAACAAGAAACATAGATAAAAGGGAACGTAGACAGACAAAAACAAGGAGGAAATGGAGGGGGGCAGAATCAACAAAATAGTCTTCTAGGAGTAATATTTAAATTTCCAAGGATACCACCAAAGGGCATCCTTCATAAGGATAAAATTGATAGTAATCAATAATCCCACTTAAGAATTTGATCACCATTCCTAGCATTATCCCAGAAGACATTTTTCACCAGATGAATTATATTTAATCTTATTGTATTTGTATACTAAGCCTAATCTCTCACTCAAGACTCCAACAGTGCATTAACAGGCCGGCTGTTGACCATCCTGCAATTGCTTCTAATCTCTCCAGGCCGCCCAGACTGCAGATCACCCATCTTTATCATGCCCTCAACGAAGGCGTTAAAAAATGTCCGCTGGTCTTTGCTGAAAAGGGCTACATACTTCCTTGTTTCAGGAAATGTGTAAAGTGTTTGGTCAGAATTAAGAAACCCTCTCCCAGCAGCCAAGTCCTTGAAATATCTGTTATCAAACATAGTTGGTGTTGCATCGAGGTCTCCTGTCACATTTTCATCTCCACCGAGTGGGCAAAGCCTGTTCAGCTTCTCTTTATACCTTGGCTCAATTGTTGGGTCAGGCTTGCCAGAGCCTGATTGATTATAGAGCCTGAAGACTATAGAGAAGCACCGAGCCTGACCTATAGAATGTGACCCTGAAAGGGCTACCATATCCTTTACAGAGAGATTGTATCCTTCAAAGAGGTCCATGAGAAGGCTTGCATTAGCTCTTGGACTAGGCATGATATTGTTGGCATCCTCTTGGCTGGCTGTTAAGCTGTCTTCCCTCCCTAACTTCACTTCCCAATCAGGTCCTCCGCTCTGATTCAAAACAGAGGATAGAATGAAGAGTAAGGTTTCAGATAAAAAAAGGGCAAAAAAATCAGTTCATTAACAAAGTGTTCTGTCTGACCAAGTTTTGTCTATTCTTCTGAGATTTTTCTCTTCATTACTTCTGGAGTGGAATTAGGATACCAGCATCTATAACACGTTACTATCAATTAAACCTTAAGCCACTAGATTTCATTGTGGAATAGTGCAGGGACCCACTACATTCAAATGGGAGGTCTAGAATACAATTATTGTCGAACTGTGAGCTTTCATAAGCTACAATTATTGCCCCTCTATGATTTTTCTCTAGCAGACTAGAGAAAAGGCCACATCCACATACACAGTGCTTGTGACCAGATGTTCAACATTAGCAAGCTAGTGGGGATATATATTAGCCCAATAGTGCTCAACTCCTAGGAAGGGGATCAGAGGTAGGGCTCAAATTTGAAGTACAGTACTGGCTAGTCACTGCAATAATGAACCAGGAAAAAAAGGGGTGAAGCATGACCTTTTTTAAAGACTACCTATAGCTACGCCGTTGCCTCTTCAAATGTATGGATGATAAAGGACAAAAGGCAGACACAGAGGACCCATTTCGCAGAATATCCTGAGCGAAAGCTTGCTGCCTAGGTGGCTAGGCAACCCAAGACCCAATTGTCTTACGGCCAAGTTGTTAGTACCGTAGTGGTACATTAGGTTATAATTTTGTTCTATTAAGAATTAAAGAAAAAAGACCGGAGTTCTACATCACAGAGAGAAATTAATTACCAGGACAACTGCATCTCTAGAGGCCATGATGATTATATCTGCACAAGAAACCGTCCCAGGACAAACCCTCTCCAACTCTTCCTTAATTTCATCAACAACTTCATAAGACCTTAAAGAATCTATGTTGGACAGAGAGAGCTTCTCTCCTAGCATGTTTGGTGTGTCATCGAGCAGCATAGAAGCATCACAACCCTGTAAGAAAAGGAAGAAGAAGAAGAACCCATCAAATAAAGCCGAATCAAGATCCTTGTTAGAAAAAAAAAAATGCAAGATTGAAATGGAAGCATGTGTAAAGTTTTTGGTGTATATATCAAAGTTTACATTAACAAAACAATCATGGAATTGAAAACGCATGACTGAGGCAGCACTTCTTGGTTCTCTTATCATGTTCCTCCTCATCACATCCTTGACTATGAATTCAGCTTCCGGGCACGTCTCGGCGTAAAATCCAGGCTGGAGTGGCACAACAGAGGCAGAGGTAAAGGCGATGGATATGAGCAAGAGAAAGGCTGGGAGGGGAGGAGACATTTTTTTTTTCGTCTTCCAAGCGCTATAGTATTAGACTATTAGTTGATAGTTTATGAGGGGGAGATATGGGCTATTGTTGTTGTTCAGCATATGGACTTATAAACTTGTTGGAAATATGTATTTATGGAATATATCATGTATGGGAATCTATGTATGGTATGTTGTTGTCATCGAGTTATTGCCTTTATTAAACTGTCTATAAAAAAACAGAGTCGTCTTACACTAAAATACTGTTTGTTACTGTGTTCTAACGTGCTTTTAATTTTTTTTTAATTTTTTTTAGTTTGAAATTAATTATTTTTTATATTTTTATATATTTTTAATATATTTATGTTAAAAAACATTTTAAAAGCAATTTATATCACACTTATTTGACACTTATATTTTAACATTATATTTTGACATGTATTTGAATCTGTTTTAAAAATACATTTAATATAAAATAATATCAAATAAACAATTACTATTTTTTAATGATTTTAATATTAAAAAATTAAAAAAAATAAAAATATCATTTTAATACATTATTCTTCGTCACAAAACACACGGTATTAACAAAAGAGTTGAGTGATGGTTTACATGATGGGCAAGGAAAAGAAAAGCCTTCAGATTTTTTTGTGGGAGGGTGTCAAGATATTATTAGTTTTTATTTTAAATTATCGTGGGTGTCCGGATTAGCTTGTGTATAATTCAATTTTCATAGATTTTAAAATTAACAACTATATAAATCTCTAGTGATTTTAAAAGGATTCAAATTCATAATTATTAAAAAATAAATCTAAAACATTAACAGTTAAATTATCCATCTGAATTAGATATTTACATGTTTTTGTTATTACAAAGGGAGGCAAGAAAAGCCAAAGGGGTATTGAAGTTAGGGGTGAGAGGGATATCTAACTGAAAGTGTACGCCTGTTGATGTGGGTGCGTCAACATTCGCGACACCCAAGATGCCCTTCTTCCCGACTTTGGATTCATTTCTTTCATGGAATTTGCTGTTCTTATCTTCCTGGATATAATCAAGTTATCAACAGGCTCAGCCACCCTTTTTTTAATGGCTTTCTTTCCTCTTAGGAAAATTCATAATTAATTTGGGTTTAGATCCCTTTTTCACCATTGATGAATTGAATATATATTAATTAATTAACCCATTTTGTATTGTATAGTGCTCATCGACTGTCCATACTTCGTTTTTCTCACTTCAAAACATGTTCTCCAAGAACATAACGTCCAATAGCTCGAGCGGCGTGCTCAAAATCATGTGAGGATCATACGAGCATTTTTAATTTCTCTCGCATGATCATAGCCTGGAAAGTAAACAACTATCTGTATATATATTGCAGTGGAATTCATAGTGGAACCAAATATCACAAAGTATTATGGTGTCGTGTGCCTCTGAGTCAACAAATAAATCATGTCTACTGGAAACACTAAAAGATCATACCATCGTAAAATACCCATTAATTTTCAGCTGTTGCTTTCTTTTGTCCTTTTTGACCCATCAAACTTCATTTTCTCTTGTTCTTTTTTCGATATATAACTTAATATATAGCCTATATATGTACGTATTTTAGTGCTTACTGAAATCCAGGGTGTAGCTTTTCTTTTCTTTTTCTTTGGCCATGTGTTTTCCGAAAGAAATGGCCTCACTCGTGCCCCGGGATTGTCGTCTGGACAAGATTTTAATGGCATGCTAAAATTTCATGGAATACAAGGATGGGCACCAGTAAATTTATGCATTTCCATGCTAAAATGCCAAGTAAAGTTGCCCCCAAATAATTGTTCGTCACCGTAAAAATATAAAAAATATTATTTTAATATATTTTTTATAAAAAAACATTTTAAGAAACATGTTCCCTTTCACCCATGTCACCTTGCTCACAGGAGTTTCATTTTGATGGGACTGTTTTTTGTTTTTTACCCTTTGATGATTCCCCCGTATGCAAGTTACCCATGGATGTGGCTTAGGGCAGTTGGGGCATGTGGTTTGCCCGGAGATAAAGCTCGACTCCCATTTGTTTTTGAATTACCAGCCATCAAATCTCTCATGGCGGCCGGCATATTGTCCTCTGGAACAAGGGCCGGAAGCAAATGGCATCATTAAGTGTTGTCCCGGACCTCCCACTCCGCATATACTACAAGAAAAATCACACGACAATTCGTGATTTTTGTCAAAAGATCAGGTGTTTTATGCATTTCTTTAACTTGGATAAGAACATATGCCCAAAGATAACAAAATTGCTAAGATACTAAGGCTAAACGAGAGTAATTATCCTTCCGAGGACATGCTGAAAATATAGAGAGAGATCTCTGACGATCGACTGCAGATGTTCTCTGTGAAATAGAAGAGCATGGTGAAATAATTGGCCCAAAAAACCAACAGCGACGTTGTTGCTCTTGATTGGATTAGCCCGTGGAGCGGTCTTTATTGCATGACATACCCCTTAAGTGTCGAAGGCAGGGGAACAAGATGGAGGCCATTCATCCTAGAGATGTTGACATATGTCATGTCTTGAAGTATTATCATATTATTGCAAAAAATACATATAATAACGTAGAGCTGACGAAACATTCTTCTATATACATATATCATTATATCTATTTTTTTTTATTAACGTGAATATCAAGATTAACTTACATGTACTTTAATTAATCTTACAGGTCCTGAAGTTAACAATCATATAAGTCTTCAGTAGTCTTGAGTTTTGTAAAATTCAAACTTGTGATCTCTAAAAAACAAATTTAAAATCTGATCAATTAAATTATACCCCTCAGAATTATCATCACATCTATCTTCAAAGGGTGTGTGTAAACATCCCTCCAATATAAACTTTCCTTGCAGCAATCCACTGAATTTAAGTTGCTGTCATTTTTGTTCTTTAGCTAGAAATTTGAGATTTGAAACCCAGCTATTATCTCTTCCTCCCATGCTTTATTGTTATGTTTTTTAAATAAAATAAAAGGTGTTAGAGAAATACCCTACACTTAATAAATATAAAAAATCAAAACAAAAGATAGGTCATTCATAACAACATTCTTGAATTTTTTAAATGAAACTCAAACTCAAATGCTAAATTCAATACAAAGTCAGTGATTCATGATAAAATTTAAATTTTTCAGATGAAAATCAAACTTAATATCATTGATTTATTTCAAAAATCGGTTACAAATGAAGATTACAAGAAATTATGAGAATCCAATGCTCTTGGTTTGAATTTTTTTTTTTCCATTGGAGATTATAGAGTTCTTAGGAGGTTGTGTAAATTAGGAGCTTTTAGATCAGTAGAAGACAAACCAATCAATTTCTTACTTTTTGGCTGTAAATTGTATATTTTTATGTTATCTTCGTTTTTAATTACCTTCGTTAAAACTGGCATGCGCTGTGAAAAAGGGAAGCTATAGCTATAAAATCAAATCTTATAAATCATACGTAAGCCCTAAAGTATGCCCTCATGTAATTTACATTTAGTATGCAACCACTTGAAAGAAGAAAAGCATTGTAGTTTGTGTTTTTTTTAAAATGTATTTTAATTAAAAAGATATATAAATTTGTTTTATGATTTTAGCATAAGAACATCAAAACAATTGCTTACCATACTAAAAAAACGTAAAATTTCAAAGCACCGAAACTACAGTGAAGAAATTAAACTCAATCCAAACCAGAACCCAGTCTACCTCCATAAACACTCTTGCAAGCAATATAAAAGAGATGATGTTTCCAATTTGAATTCCACCATTGCCAATCCAACGTGAATCTTACATAGAAAAAAAAACCTAGGAAAAGACTGCAGGAACAATCCAATCTTCTTTCCTCTTGTGCTAGAATAACCCTTATCCTCGAATGAAATGGAATACACGTCATGTCGATTAAAAAGTAATTAACACGTTAATGACCGAAAGTGTTTGCAGTAAATGAGGTTTGACTTTCCCATATAATAAGGAATTAGATAAAGTTCAATAATGTTCATACCTGGGGAGGGGTGAGCACTGTGCAGGAGAAGCATATATCTTGTGGGGAATAATTCTCTTTAGCCTACCCTTCTTTTTTTCCTTTACTTTGTGGCAGAATCAAACATGCTTTTAGAGCAGTGTTAAGCATAGACTAGAAGTTAATTTAACTATTAACAAAACCCATGATCATTGTTTATCAAGATTTTCTTCTTTTAATGATTCAACAGCAAGTAAAGCTTGAAGAATTTGTTGTCATGTGACATGCAGCAGTGTTCATGGGGTCCTGCTCTTGTATCATGGAATGGTGCTTCTCTGTGAGAAGGGATTCGAAATGCTGTTTTATGCAGTCTGAGTACTCTGCACCCAAATGTCTCTCGAAAAGCTAACAACTTGCCATGGTTCACTGAATATTTCACAATTTACAAGCTACAAAACATTTACTATTAGTAGTATAGTTCAATTTTGTTTCTTTTTTCTTACAAGTAGACGGCATTCTGGGATTACTTTATTTTATACGCATATAATTGTTGTCGACTTCTTGTTACATCTGTATTAACACGCCAGGAAGTTGAATCCCTGTCATGTCCCATTTTCATACTCTGCTTAATCAATCCTTTTATGCTAAGCTATGGGTTAAACTTAGCTTTGTAAATGATATCATATATCTTGGGGTTAAGTAATTTGATGCATCAAAGGTTTATTTAGGATTGCGATGCAACCCGTGTTTCATGAATTTTTGAATATTTTTATTTAAAATTAGTTTTTTTATGTTTTTATATCGTTCTAATATGTTGATATCAAAAATAATTTTTAAAAAATATAAAAAAATAGTTTGATACATTTCCAAGTAAAAAGAACTTTGAAAAACAATCACTACTATATTCCCAAACATCCTCTAAATTACCGTTTGGGAGTGCGGTTGGACCGTACTTTTCTAAATTTTTTATTTTAAAAAAAACTTTAAATTAATATTTTTTATTGTGCTAATGTTAAAAATATATAAAAAATATTATTTAATATATTTTTAAAATAAAAACACTTTAAAATATACCCTGAGAATCTCAAACACAACTTACATTCCTTTTTAACATAACCATAGATAAATTCGAATTAATGCATTTCAATAACTGTGGGCGTGAGATAAATTGATCTACAATCTGAACATGAACACTCGGGTCGGTTACCATTATTTTGTGTTGTAAAATTGGACACGCATCAAGGAGGAGATGTTAACACCTTTTCAATCCATGCATATACATACATTCAGAAGAATCCTCTCATATTTGTGTAGTGGTCGATGCTTAGAACAGAACTGTAAATGGATTGCTAGCCCTAGCTAGAAACTGGAAACATGATGGCAATTATACAATGCTATCAAAGTGTTTGCGAACGTTTTCTAAAAAAATTGATTTTTTTAATGTTTTTGAATATTCTTGATGGGTTAATGTCATAAATAATTTTTTTTAAAAAAACATATTATTTAAAAATATTTAAAAATAAAAAATACTTTAAAAAATTATTATTATTATTATTATAATACCATGCTTTACAAATCTCGTCAACTTCGGCCCGGAAAAGAAATATGTTAACGGGCTACAATGGGTTCAGAAAGAGACATCAGCGTTGAAAATGGGTTCAGATAGAGACATAAGCATTTAAAATGGGCTATAATAATGGGTTCATTTGTACATTGGGCTAGCTCAAAAGCTTTGAAGAGAAAACGACAGGTCGTTTGTTTGAATCTGAGATTTATTCTAAACTACACGTGTTTGTCTGGAGTAAATATAATTTTTTTTAAATATATTAAAATAATTTTTTTAAAAGAAATTTTCATATTAATATATTAAAATTATTTAAAAATATAAAACATTAATTTAAAACAAAAACATTTCAAAAATAGCAAAACAGTAATTCAATTACTGCGCCAAACGGTCCCGAAAAACCTTAAACCTGTACAGAAACCTCCAAACGGTCCCAAAAAACATTAAACCCGTACAGAAACCTAGTCCATTAGCAAGAATCCCAGGCACAGTCGTGTACGGAGATAAACAGCAGAGTATCTTCAACAACAACAAAAAGAAAAGGAAAATGGGAGGGAGAGGAAGAGGAAACAGGTCACCAACTCAAAAAAAGCACTTTCGTGATGGCAGAGAGAATGTCTGGAAACGCCACAAATCTGACAGTGCCTCTTCTGATCCCAACAGCAACAGAAACTCTGAGAATAAGACTCATTGGCAGCCTTTTACAACTCAAAATCCTGGCTTTGATGAATACTACGAGGTTATACTTGCTTCTCTTCTGGTTAACAAAGAATGGTTCTTTGTTTGATTTGGTTTCGTGGGGTTTAAGTGATTTTCTATTTGTAATAGGAGCAAGGGATAGTGACACCAGAAGAATGGGATACCTATGTGGAAGTTCTTAGAACACCCTTGCCTGCTGCTTTTAGAATCAATTCAAGGTAAAACTTTGATTTCTTTTGCTATTTGAATTGTTGGTTAATTCTTTGTTTTGGCGCTCTGAGTGTGTTTGTAATTGTTCTTACTTCATGCTATAGCAGTAAAAAGATGTACAGTTAGTATTTTTTTTTTTTTTCAAGTTCAAGATGCAAGCCTTTGAAGTTAGGAGTTAGGGGTGAAGAGGTTGGGCTTTTGCAGTTGTTGATGTTGTCAGCAGCAACAGACTAGCCAGGATAGGTAAGAGTTGTACAAACACATGAGATGAATCTCCCGATATAGGGTTGCTATTCAGTTCTGTTTTACATGAATTGGATGTGATTAGGTGGATGAAGAATTTAGCTGCTGATTATAGCAATGTAAGTCAAACTAGACATCCTTTTCAATTGGAGGCTGCTTTAGGGATTGAAGGAAGCCGGGGGATGTAGACTGTGATTGGGCAATAAAAATATGGTCCTAGGAAAAGAATGAAATGGCGGGAAATGATATTTGTGGTATAAGGTCCATTTTCCCCTCGAGTTTTTGATTGAATTAAGATGCTGCATGTTGGACATCTGCAATTACAAGCATAAGGACTGCATCTGGAGGGTTTATCTATAAGTTCTCCTGTGTTCTTCCTACCTTCTTCCTTAACTTTAGCCTCGAAACTGCATATTACAGCATGGGAAAAAGTTATCAACCTTGTGATTTATCTTTTTCTTCAATTTTGCAGAAGCCAGTTTTGTGAAGATATCAAATCGCAGCTAGAGAATGACTTTATGAATTCTCTAAAAGCAGAGTTAACCTGTATTTATCTATATTGAAACTATAACACCTTTGATGATTATGTTGCCAAAAAATGCTGGTTGTTACAGATGATAGCCTACTGTTTTTTTTTCCCCTAATTTTTTGTCATTTTTTTACAGACCACTGATGGTGATGAAGTGGAGGCTATCAGACCATTGCCTTGGTACCCTGATAATCTTGCTTGGCATTCAAATTTTTCCCGGATGCAGCTAAGGAAGAACCAAACCCTTGAGAGGTAAATCATGCAATTTCTGATTGTAAATCACTGGCTGTTCAAGTGTTGTTGTGAACTTGTTATCTTTTCTATTGAACTAATACAATTATCTGATAATGCTGACATTTGCTTAATTCTGCTCTTCCCTTTCTTATTTCTGGACATCTGTTATACAGAAGGTTTACATCTAATTTATCTTCTTCTATCTTCAGTTGCATACAATTGACCTGTGCAATGCATTCATTATACTTACTACTACTGAAGTATACTGTGTGCCGTAAACGATTTCCTACCAATAATATTCAGTTAATTTATATTTTCCTACAGAGAAATGGAATTATTGCTATCAGATTTCTCTGGATCTTGGAAAACACCTCAAACATTTTTTTTTTATGTATTTCTGAAAATCAATCTAGTTGTTTTCCATTTTTTTTCATTTAGAATCATGATATTCCAACCATTTTCAATATATAAAATTTCCTATGGGCAAAAATGCTTTATGTTCTTTGAAATTTTCATGCCTAATTTTGTATGGTAACTGTTTGGAGAAATGGCTTTCCCATTTTTGATGAATGAATTTTTTTTTTTGGTTTTCCATGGAAAAGAAAAATTAGAGAGGGAGATTGCAAATGGAAGAGGTTTTCCACTACCTACTTGCATATGATTTGTTGGTTTTCATATTTAGGGCTTACATTATGTGTGAATATGTGTGAGCTGTTGATTTTGGTTTCTTTCTCTTTGTTTAACAAATGGTGATTCTGATATAATTGTTTCAGATTCCATGAGTTCTTAAAGCTAGAAAATGAAATTGGAAACATCACCAGACAGGAGGCTGTCAGCATGGTGGGCAAGTCTACTTTCGGGTTTATATAATGATTTTCCTACCTGATGGAATGGTTTTTTTTTTCCTTTTTTGTTTCACATTCTGCTCAATTGTATTACTTGTTTCATTTTGCTTAATCATCTCTTTACCCTGAATTGTATCAGTACTTGGAAACTCCTATTTGATTTATTTGATTCACTTCGTTTTAATGTTAGAATGAGAAATTGATTCTTTATTACTAATATTAATTTACTTATCTAGGTTATAGCTAATGATCTGGATGTGCACTGCCAACTTGATAGTCACAAATAATGAAGCTCAGCACTTCCCTGGGTGCCGCTCAGACAAAAATGGCCCTAAAGCTTCTGAAATGACATTCGAACCACAGATTAGTCAGCTTCTCTTTGATCGAGTGTTGTGTGATGTTCCCTGTAGTAGAGATGGTACCCTCCGCAGGGCTCCAGATATGTGGAGGAAATGGCAGGGATCAAGGTTGTCAAAAACGTATTTTTAACACGGTATAGAAAATATAAAATAAACTCGGATCGTAAAAACGGATTGTAAAATCGTAAAATCGTAAGGAATTTTTTTTTCATACACAGTTCAAGCTCATTAATATACATGCTTCAAATAAAAATTCATACATGGTTCAAGCATCATGAAAAAAAAAAAAAAAAAAGAGGATATTTTGCTCATCTCTTAAAGATGAACTCATCAACACCGTATAGTGATATTAAATCTTGAACTTACTATCTCTCGACACCTTCCTTGCATCAGGATTTGTAGTGTTCAAGTCTGTCTTTCATACCATAAATGTTCCTCTTTGTTTTAAGATAGGAAGAATCTCAGGTCATTTAAACATTCCAAACCCTGCAACAATCCATACTGGGGCAAACTTTTGTGTTTTGAATGAATACTTCGATTAGTTATAAACTAACTATAGAAAGGAAAAGATCTAATATGCAAAGCAGGATTAGCATCCATTTCTACGCAGTCCCAATGCAGAATGAAGTTTGAACCTCTCTGTTTCATGAATGCAATTACCAAGTGAAACCTAACTTGGATTAGATCATCTCTCATAGTGAAAGAACATCATTCACAAGTAATAACAAGACAGTGTTAGTATATATCATGGAAGGCAAGGAAAGTGCAGCTCCCAGTATGCCAGATGGCTGTAAAAACATCACGAAGCACAAGGTTCAAGGTTTAATCGAGAAAAATCAGAGAATAGAGAAACTAAATTGCAAAAAGAACAGGTAATTCCAATGCACAATGCCCAACTTATGGAAATTCTAAGGCAGAGAAAACGATAAAAAAACAAATGAAAATGCAGAGCCATTGTGATTTAAAATGTAGAAGAGTTTACAACTGATGAAAGATTCAGTTTTTCATTGTAAAATTTCAATATCCGGGTAGATTCAGAATGGTGATTTATGAACATCTGCCGGAACTTACTTTCAGCTATGTAGAAGAACGCAGTGCTTCTGAAAATCTTCTCAGCCAAGCATTTAGAAACTAGAAATTGCAATAACAAAGCCCTTGGAACAATTTAATAGAAATTGGGTGACAAAAAGATCCATCACTGCCGTGATCTTCTCTTCAGATAAGCTCATAAACCAAGGATTCCTTACAAATGCTGATTCTTGAGACAAACCCCATCTCCTATACACATCAAGCTTTTTTTCACATGTGGATGTGGTCATGGACCTCAGCAACACAATTGCTAAAACAAATTGACTCTTGGAACTTGGAAGGATGAAATCCCATTAGACTCGCTTTCTGGACAAGCCTTTTCAAATTCTCCAGATTCGAAATCATAATACTAGGCTTTATCTGAACTGATAAAGCAATATTCTTCATAGGAACTCCATTTTCTAACAAAATATCAACAATCATAATGCTATTTCCTTTGTTTTTTGATGCTGGGTTAGGATTTTATATTTGAGTGTTCTCAAATACTGTCATTAAATATTATGTGCATTACAATATTTACTAAAGGATATCCGTACTCTTTTGGTTTGTCTTGTTTAACGTTCTCCCTACTAAAGGCATAGCTGGGTTTTGTTCAATATGTCAGTTAGCCAGCTTTTGCCCTGTTCTAAGAAAAAAAAGTGTGTTATTAGGAAACAAGGTGTTTAATATTGGGGTTGTGACAGGTTTTGGATGAAATTGTTCAATGGGCAGTAGTTTAGCATTTTACAATCAAGTTCTGCTCTCAATTTCTTAATTGTATATGGTATGATTCATGTTCTCTGGGGTCTACAGGTACGTGACAAAGATCTCTGGCTAGCTTCCCACAAAGATGTCTCCAAATTACACAGATATCATATACTTCCCAGCATGTTTCCTTCAGGCAAAAGCTACAGTGCCCCAGCCAAAAAGGGCCTTGAGCAAGAGAATGGTGAAAGTGTGAATTCTGAAGATGGGCTTCAGCCAATGGAGGACGCTTCCACTGAAGATTTAATTGAGGAAGTTTCTGATCTCCTCCTGGAACGCTGTATGAGGATAGTGCCTCATGATCAGAACAGCGGGGCCTTTTTCATTGCTGTCCTCCAGAAACTCTCCCCTTTACCGGGTGAATTTTAGTGTTATTGATGCATCGTGTTATTATAAAGAATCTGAGCAGTTAATGTTGAGAATGAGGGTAGGCTAGTTGGACCTTGTAGCCAGTAATGGTTACTCCTAATCCCCACAGTTTCCTGTGTTCTGAAGATGGTGCTCCTTTGCTCATGTCACTTTCGTCTCATCTCCCACTTGCAAAACGCTTACTCGGTAGTTGAAATAAATGATGACTCCAACCTATTTTGAAGGATGTCTGTCACTTTTTTCTTTTGCTTTGCATGTTAGGCGTTCATTGTATTATATCAAATTCATGATTTTCCTGCAGCCATTCAGGAGAAACCCAGTAAGAAAAAGAGTTTGTTCAAGAACACTAAACTGCAGGAAAAATTATCGAATCAGGTTACTGCAGAAAATAGTGGGATGGAGCCAGACTCCGTAGATGCTGCTGTGGAAAAAAATTATGAATTAGCCTCAGGCAGATTTAATTGTGTTAATGAGCCAGATGAAGCTGCAATGGAACCTGATCTTTCTAATATATCTGACCAAAATGATTCAGAGGAAGCCCAAGCTCTAATTAATGGGGAAACTGATTCAGGGAAGGCTGCATGGAAGAGAAAGTTGCAAACTCAAGGCAAATGGAAAGGGGTGGACCCTGTTCTTTTCTTTAAAGATGAAGCTATTATCAATAGCATAAAGATGTTCTATGGGATTGATGATTCATTTCCTTTTGATGGCCACTCAATCTCAAGAAATCGTGACAAGAAACATGTGAAGAGAATTTTCTGTCTCGAAGTCGGTTAAGGATGTCCTTGAGTTAAATTTTCGTGTTGGCCAACAACTTAAGATAGCATATATCGGCCTGAAGATGTTTGTAAGTATATCTTCATGCTATTTTGGCAGTATTGTTTTCTTTATATTGTTTTTCCTTTCCTAGGTGGCAGCCTCGGCCTCAGCCTCGGCCTCGGCATTTCCACCAATCCCTCTCTTCCTCTGGCCTGTTAGTGCTGTCTCGTGTTGATTGACCGGCTCCAAAGTTTCTTTCTTACAAGACACAGCCCTGTGCCATGACCTACATTGCTAGAGTGCAGTTCTTCTATATGTTTCTTTTCACCCAAAAAAGGTGGTTGCCTAGGTTGATTTAACAGAGAATTGTTCATTTCTTAATTGCTTACACTTTTTACTTTCTTTCTTTTCGAAGGAGCGACAAACTTCAAGAGAAGGTACCTCTACCCCATGTGCATTCAGGATATCTGCCGGTAATTCTTCCGCACATCACCAAGCAGAAGGAAATTCAAAGTTAGAAATCTTTTTAGATAAAAAAGATAAAGATCTCGTATGGTTTGAAAAACCTATATACATCCCTGGTGGATTTCAAGCATTTGTGGCAGTATAAAGCAATAAAATTCGCAGACTTTGTTGATGCTGAGAAGGCATCAAAGCTTATGATGGGTTGTGGCGTAATAGTTATGAGGGTATGTAGCAGTACCTACCATGTTTGGGTTATTAGTGGATAAATGTGTATTCACTATTTACGACATTGTTTTGATTGCAGACAGCAAAGCCATGTCAGATCCTACCAAGGCGGATGCTTCAACGATAGCCATTGGCTGCTGGAAAGGTAGATGCAATCTGAGCGTGATGGTCACTGCAATTGACTGCCAAAAATGACTAAACCATAGAAGAAGAGCTGAAAAGCAAAACAAAAGGGATAAAAAGCTGATGTGGGGGAGATGAAGGAAAGGTGTAAAATTTACCCACTTGGCTGCATGCTAAAACGTTATCATCTCTAGTCCGAGGGCAGAGAATAGACACATCCACTACCAGTGGTTGCAACTTTTTTTTCAGAATACGGAACTACTGCTAAAAAGCCTCTCAAGTAACAGGAGAACCGCCATAAACCTTTTCACTTCCACCTTCCATTACTGCACTACAGAAATTCAAAGCACGGGTATAAAAGGTATTCAAAACATTCAATGAAAATACGAACCTTCTCTTTTCGAGAATGAGATTGAGAGGAGAATATACGACTCAGCTTCACCTCAAAATAAGAAACCAAACAGCTGCTCATGCAAACTAAACTACAAGAAGGTTAAATTTACAAAGAAATACATCACACCTTTCAAAATAAAATTGCTATCGGGGGCAAATTAAAGCGAAATTAAAGAGAAGCGTGCAGTTTCAAAGCCATTTCCACACAACACAAATTCAAAGCAGGGGTACACAGGGTATTCAAAACAGCCCGTGACAATACAAACCTTTTTTTCGAGAATGAGATTGAGAGGATAATATGCGACTCAGATTCACCTCAAAATAAGAAACTAGTCAGCTGCTAATGCAAACTAAACTATAAGACGGTAAGATTTACAAATAAATACATCACGCCTTTCAAAACAAAATTGCTGTTGGGAGCACATTAAAGAGAAGCATGCAGTTTCAAAGCCAGGACTGATCAAATCACAATTGACTTTATCTACAACACTTGCTCTTAGATGGAATTTCTTGTGCAGGGCCTGGAATGATGATCTTCTTGCCGGACAAGGATGCCAAGTTACCGTTGCTTTGATTTTCACCAGCAATCAGGTTCTTCTTGTTTACAATGTTGAAGATCTCTGTCAACACAGTCATAAAGGCGCTCTCAACATTAGTTGCTTGCAATGCTGAGGTCTCCAGGAAGAATAGTCCTTCCTTCTGAGCAAATTCATTGACATCCTCAGTGGGTACGGCCTGCTGGTCCTCAAGATCACTTTTGTTCCCAATCAGAATGATAACTATGTTCTTGTCGGCATGGCTACGCAGTTCTTCCAGCCAGTGTGGTATGTGATCAAATGTCTGGCGTTTGGTTATGTCATACACCAGCATTGCCCCAACAGCACCCCTGTAGTATGCACTTGTGACTGCTCTGTACCTGTTCATTGAACCACGTGAGCAGAGAAGAAATCAATATTCATGAATTATAAAATTGTAATATCTATTCTATGCAATGAAATACAGTATCCTTTTCTTCCCAGATTAAGAACACAACATGGAATTTTGTGTTAAAGCACATAGAGTAAGATCTCATAAGGCGCCTGTGTTTTTCCCTTTCTCTCATAGCAAAAAAAAATTATTGCCAGCCTGGATCCCAAAGATTCTTAACGATAGTATCTAGTCATTAAATATGATGTCCATCTCTGCGCACCTTGATATATACAGAATATATTTCAAGAATTGTTCCAAGCTATGTCATAGCTCCAAAGATAATATAAGATAAACGATCGTTCTTGTTCAACAATAAAGTTTTAAGCACTAAAGAAGATTTAAACATAACCTTACAATGTAATGAAATTCCTCGGAATTGCACAAAGTTCTTTGGAACTCCTAAATTCTCGATGCTCTAACAACCTTATATCAACTAATACGAAAAATACTGAGGCTTAGAACAGTCTATATAGTGGAAGACAAAACCCCACAATAGATGTGTTATTCTTTGAGGATGAACAAAAGAATAGGGACATAAGCCGGATCCACTTCCTAGGCCGAAAGCAGCTTTAAGAAAAATAAATAATTCTTCTTTCATCAAGAATCAAACAAAAGGCCACCTTTTCTCCAGCCATAACATCAGCACTATAAACATGAGAATTTAAATCCTCACCCAACAGAACCACCAAAAAAGGCAATAGAGGTGGCCAAAGAAGATATAGAAAAGCTAATAATGTAGCAAAACTTTTCAATCGGCACTTTATATGCAAGGAAAAATGTTAATTTTAAGGGCCAGCAATAGCGAGGGCTGACCTGAAGACACATCACCCATTACAGCTTGACAGAGTCGAGAATCAAGATCTACCTTTACATGTATCACCATGAACAGCCTCATATCCAGCATGATCACATTATATCAATTCATATACATTTCCATACTTATACCACAAGCTTTAAACCGGATCAATTCGCATCCAGAAGTCTGACATTCACTAATCAAAAACTACAAACAGGCTGCAATCCAATCAATGACGGAAAAACAAAGAAAAGCAAGAAAAAAACAACTAAGCATACTAGCATATTATCAATGACGAAAAAACCATATCACATCCACAGTTTTAGACCAACCAAAAACAAAAACATAGGAATGACGAAACTATTCTTAGCATTCCTCGTTGAAGCAAAAAAAAACAGGGAGAACATCTGAAAGAAAGAATAGTTACCGTTCTTGACCAGCAGTATCCCAGATCTGGGCCTTGACACTCTTATGATCAATAACTAAAGTCCGAGTTTGAAACTCAACACCAATAGTAGCTTTAGAGTCAAGACTAAACTCGTTTCTAGCAAATCGAGCAAGTATTTGTGATTTCCCAACTGCTGAGTCCCCTATCAACACCAACTTAAATACGTAGTCTATCTTTTGGCTCGCATCTCCATATCCACCCCCACTAGCCATTTTCTCATCCCCTCAACTCTCTCCAAATGGGTTTCCTTTGCTTCTTCTAAAGGAGAGGGTCATGCGTGCTGTGCTATATAGCTACTAGATCTTAGTAGGAGTGTATGCTTTGCTTGCTACTGTTGCTATACTGAAGGCAAACGAGCTAAAAAGATGATCAGAGTTTGATAATCTGGTGTAACGCATAGCAAATTTATATTGGTGCAATCAAGAAATCTGATCCATCTATTTGTAAGAGAAACGGTGGTATGATTTTGATGGGTTTCACCTGTTTGGCTCGTGTTTTCCTAACTTTTAAAACAAAATAATTTATTAAAAAAGTATTTAGTTAGAATTTTAAAAATTAGTTGTTTTATTTTTCAGAATGGAAGTTGATTTTTATAAAAGTAATTTAAAGGTATATTATTTCTATTTTAAAAAGCATGAGAAGTGGTGATTTTTTAGATTAAAAAAGTTGTTTTACATGAAAAATAAAAACAACCTTGAATATTTTAAAACTGACTAACCTTAATTATTTCATTTTAAGGATGTTAGATGTCAATTTGTATGCATCCTTACTAAATTATTTATTGTTTCTATTTACTAAAAAGAGCTATATAATATTTTACATTACTGTTTTTATACTTATATTTTTTATAGTATTTTTATGTGTTTTCAATGAAAGAAATCATTTTTTAAATAATATATATATATATATATATAAGGTTTAAGAGGTTGATTAATCAACGTGTGTATTTTAAAATACATCTTTAATATACCACATAAATTTTTTTCATACGAAGACATTCAATATTTTTTTTTATCTGATAAATATCGAATAAACAATATTGTGTAAGGTGCAATTGATGGGTTTTGATCCAAGAGTGTTTAGGAGGTTGTGTTCATGTTTGAAGCTAAACACAGGCATAACCTGTTTGGTTTTTTTAAAATACAGTTTATTGTGTATAAGAAACTCATATATATTTTAAAAAAATACAGGTACGTGAAAAGCAGCTCCCAACTATTTTTCACAAACATGCGGACGCGTGTAGTGGAGAGTGAAACTCTCCACTGAACACCTCCACAGTGGAGTTTAACTCCACTGTTCACGTGAACAGTGATGCATAATTCCGGCCGGACCGGGTCCGGTCCAAAGCTAAATGCATTGAACCGGATCCGACCCAATAAAAAAATAAATTTTATTTTTAATTATGTTTTATTAATGACATAACATTTGCAGAATTTGATCGCAATCTCAATTTTGTTCCTGATTATATTTTTCCTGATGTTGTTGCGCGTTTAAGAAACCAAGGAAACTGTAGTTTTTATCGGATGTATTTCATATGTGATGGAATTGTAGATGGTTTAATTGAACAATAAAAAATATTTTATATAAAGTATTATTTATTTCATGATGTAATAGCAATAGTTAAATTTACAATATTTAATTCAAAACCATCAATATATATATATAATTATTTAAATTTACTATTATTTAATTATTTTATAACCTCAATTTGAAAAATAATTTTTTAACCAGATATATTAAACTATTTTTTGTTCAATCTCAAATTCAATCATAGTTTTAACCAAACATATATAAATATCAAACCAATCTTTTCTAAGAATATATTTTATAAAATAATTTTTTTTAAATCATAATTACAAAAACTACCACAGTATGTTATACCTTCGCAGTTTCTGAGAAAAGACGACGATAAATTAAAGATGGGGTTCAAGTGAGAGTGTATCGGTATCTCTTCCGTAGCTTGAAACGCCATCGGTTTATTGCATTTTGACAGCTCAGTGGTCTGAAAAAGGTGCTCTGAGCTTTCCTTCTTAAAGAAAGAGAGACGATGCTGTTATACTTCTGCGTTTTTTTGCCTTCCATATGTGTTAAATCACCCCTCAACTGTGGGTTCTGATGAAAGATTATTTTGCATTCCGATGGAGAATCTTCTTGTGATGGGCTTTCTTATATTTTGTGTGCTTGGAGGAATTCATTATGTATGTAAGACATAATTTCACATAAGACTCTGGATTTGGATTTGGATTTGGATTTTGCTTTGGCCGCCTGCTACTGAAATTGTAATAAACTAATACATTCTTTTGAGATTATTCTTTTTCTAAATTTAAAACAATATTAAGAGCATGAAGACTTCTTTTTACAGTTTTATTAAATCTAATCAAGTTATTTGATATTGAAATTTATCAACTTGATTTTTTTTTATCTAATTCAAGTTTCAAATTAAACTGTGTAAGAGCTGATTCAAAGTGTATAATTTAATTTAATAAGTTAAAAAACAACTTAGATGACCAGTAAAAACAATATAACTTTTTAAAAAACTTTAAAATGATAATTTTTTAATATTCAAACGATGTCATGTTGAATCGACCTCAGTCACCATGCGACCTAGGTCATGAATTTCATCGAGTTTAATAACTTTATTGTTTTTGTAAATTGTTTTTATTTAATTTTATGATAAAATTAGATACTTGCAAAATTAAGCACCAACTCTAAAAAAATATTTATTTGAGATTGTAATAACCCTATAAAAAGTAGAAAAAAATAAACCATGAATTATATTTCTCAATCAATCCAATATTGAAGAAAAATGAAATTAGAAAAAAACAATTAGAAAAAATAAAAGATCAAACACTAAAAAACAAACTTATCAGGTTTGATGGGTAAACCTGTTAAACCTGTGAATCGGGTAACTCGGGTCAACACGCCAATTATTTTCCTTAATTTTTTTATGACCATTTTTTTTCAATTTTATTATTTTGTATTAAATTATTTGCCCTTGAGATTTGTCATTTTTTTACTTTTCTTACTGTTTGTTTATTATGAGAGCATGTTGGTAAAGTTAACTCTAACTGGCACAAGGTATTTTAAGGGGTTTTTTACCGAATTTTGGCTTCTTTACTGGGTCATTCTTTCAAAAAAAAAAATTATCCTGATCTCATATCGCAGATTGTTGGTTTATCAAGTTACCCCGGGCTAACTCGAGTTTTCTTTTTTGACGTTGTATTTTTTGAAGTTTTTTGTTTATTTTTTACATTAGATTATTAGGCCTTGAACTTTACAATTTTCTTTTGTTTCTATTTTAGGATTATATCGGTCTCATATCACAGGTCATGTTTTAGTTAATTTAACCAGGGTTGTTTTGAAATATCTTTGCTTGAACATTCCTTTTTTAGCGTTGGAAAAAACAATTAATTTGACCTACAGTGTAACACAAGCCGCTTATTTAGTAGAATTCAAAAATCCATATAGATCATATTCTTGGATTTCCATTAGTCATAATGCAATAAAAATAGAATTTATGCATACATTTCACACACACACACACATACATGATCTTGAGTAATTTTCATTTTTATTTTGAGTCTTTTGTGAAGTGAATATAATTTTTATTTTATAAAGTACAATTAACAAATATACCTTATTTATTCTTGATTTTTTTTTTATTAAATGAGGGCCTTCAACCATTACCTAAATTACCCATATGCTCCAGACGGCTGTGAGCGAGTCTTATATATTTTATACTAAACCAGCCACATGTCGTGTGCCATTAAAACTGATTGCTGAATTCATATGTTTCAGAGAAATTAAATTCCTTAATTGTCTATTATTTTATTTATGTATTATACTGCAGTGTACTTAGAAGGAAACTATCGCCCTGTTATATTATCCTTTTATCTTCTGCCTATAAAAATAATGCGTCTGGGCATGGGAAGCCTAACTTGTAGGTCCAGACAAAAAATACTTGTATTTTATATAAAGCACCCATGTTATTTATCTTAATTAGCTGGGCAACTTGGAGTTCACATGAGGTAATTAAGCGTAAAGAAAAAATGAGAATAATCCTAGGGATCGATCGGCTGTCACGAGACACTGAGATGTATTTGTCTGAGAATATTGATAAAATAAATATAACATTATATGCTCTTGACGAAGAAAAAACAGATATGAGATGATTCCTAAATGATTTCATTGCAAGATGAGGACAGATTACATGATCTTATGCTTTCCAAACAGATCTTCTCTATGTATTTTTACGCACGTATTTCCTTCTCTTTTAATTAATGGAGAGTTTCACTTCAAATCACAGCAGGATTCTCTCTGTTTTTTAATTCATTTATCTGGAAAAATAAAATAAAAATAAGAAGTCATATGCTAAATAATGCCAATGTCAACTTTATTTCGTGAACATGTTATAAATGTTGCACATGCCGAGTTAGGTGGGTGACCAGATCTAGAACTCCCCTCAACGCTACGCTTTGTATGGTCATAAATTTTTTATATATTAATTGAGATGTTGACTTTATATACTATTCTGATTTTATCATAAATTCACCGTGGTCTGAAATTATTATTTTTTATTATTATATAATAATAAAAACAATAACTCTAGTCGCCATCTTTATATCTAGTTTACTTGTAAGTTTTAAAAGCATGGAGATTTCTTCACTAGCAAGTGTCTGTATCAATATTTGATAATATCTAGTTTATAACTTATGTGTCTGTATCAATATCTAGAAGGTTTTTGATAATATTTGCCTTTCTATTTTAATTCTTCACTAGCAAGTTGCCGGCAAAATGACGGGCCCCATTAATTCAGAAAAGTAGCCATCAACCCTTGAAGGGGTAATTATTAATTTTTGCCATGCCATGGATGAAGAATACGTGCATTCTTAAAAAAATTTAATTTTTTTTAAATTTAATATATTTAATATATTTTAAATTATTTTAATATGTTGATGTTAAAAATAATTTTTAAAAAATAAAAAAATATTATTAACGTATAAAAGTTCAACTCCATGGCTGTAGATGTGATTTGCGACGCATCAATAAAGATATGTTAATATCAATTGACTTTTGCCTTGGATTGTACACTCCTTTATGAATCAAAGGCAAGAAATTTGATTGCAAAGCATCGATAAATATATACATATCTTTCACATCAATAGATAGAGATATTCGCTGGAAACTAAAGGCGTGTTCAAGTGGCAGGCTAGCAGCTGCTAGAATGCATGGGAAGGGAACGCGGCATCGTATTAATGGGTACAATAATGGTGATTGATGTACCTGTAGATCTTTCTTTATTCTTTTTATTTATCGTATCTGTAAATCTTTACCCTATATAAAGGCAAGTTGTGATGGGTGGCGTGAGAGCTTTTGGAAATGGAAATGGACGTCAGCTGCCTTCCTCGAAGGCCCGATAATTTTAGAGAAATCTACACCCAGATAAAATATTTATGTATTTATTTCATAGAAAACCAGGCGTTTCTCATTTACAGCATCCATGCTTTATTATTAATCAAATTACACTTAATTTTGTATTAAGAAGTTGTATTTGTTTAAATAGTAGAGAATTCTTCTTTGATTCTTACTTTTTTAGTAAAAAACATCCTCAAATGACCTGCCTGCCGTCTTAATAAAGACTGGATCTCCTTGTACATAAACCTACTGTAATGTATTTAAGAATAAATCTTCTTAGACACGTATTTTAAGATTCAAAATGATAAAAATAAGGGAGGGAACAGACATGTTGTAACGCTATATTCTTAGCTTAGGGTAATATTTATGTCTTGGATAATTAATTAATTTTTTATTTTTTACAATCTCATTTATTTTTACCGGCTAAAATGACTGATGGCGGGTGTTTAATACTTACAAAACATTCTCTTTGATAAATATAAAGATTCTCCGATGATTAAACCAATGATTTTTTTAAAAAAATAAAATAACACTACAGAGAGATACTCTAAAAATAAATATGCAGTAAGAATGGAGATTCCAAACCCCTTTTTGTTGAATGATTCATGGTTTATTTATAACATATAAGTCTCTTTATATAAAAAAAAAAGTGTCTAAAACATAATATTGTTCTAATAGTTTTAATGAAAAAAAAAATTCATGTCATGTATATTAATATTAATGAAATATGATGAGTTTTTATAAGACTTTCACACACTATCACTTATACAAATATTAATATCAATATAAATATAGTGAGTCATTCTCTTAGCTGAACTCAAAAGAGATTTTTTTTTAGGGGTTTTTGAGCCCGTTAAATCTAGGTTTATATAAAAAATAGTTTTATGGATATTGATTAAAAGTTTAGAAAATTATATAATTTGGCTGTAGTAAGATATTTTGTGCTATGCAATTTCATAACCTCTAAATTCAAACAAATTAAAGAAAGAGACTCGTGTGATAGAATACCCAGAAAAATATATGTATGGTTGCTAACCTTTCTTTAGAGAGGATAACATTTTTTCCTTTTTTTATATATAAAATGCCCTTCGAGATCTTTAATACTAAAAATTTAAATAGGGATAGATTTTTAATTTCATCAAATAATATTTTCTGATTTTCAAAAACAAGAATTTTGATGTTAATGTCCTCTCTCCTAATATCTCCCTCTCTCTAGAGAGGATATGGAAAGCGGATTTATGCTTTG
>Ga0307518_10000061_pt1 | contig 72787 bp, 78 predicted proteins | sample 25_EM_MG_FD_203889 | JGI IMG/M metagenome (GOLD analysis project Ga0307518, IMG submission 203889) | Populus trichocarpa ectomycorrhiza microbial communities from riparian zone in the Pacific Northwest, United States - 25_EM | ecosystem: Host-associated > Plants > Roots > Unclassified | place...
CGTCGCGTCTATGACGCGTTTCGCGCCTCTGACGTCCAGGTACGTCTCTGCATCCTCACCATCGCTCATACTATCCGTTTCAGCTTTGTTTGACGCTCTCAAAGTGTCCGTCTGGCCTCTCGAGCCAACCATCTGGCTGCCCGACACATCCGTTCCGCGCCCAGGCCTATCCGCGTCATCTGCACGCGATCTCGTGCCTCCAAGGCGTACACGCGGGATTTCGCCGCCGTCTGGGCTCTCCGACTCCATCGACATGGTAACGAGCATGTCCGACTCGCTCAAGACATCCACAGGCTCGACTCCACCGCCTGGATCGTCATCCGCCGCCATGCATAATTGCTGGCAGCATTCGACGAGCGTGTTCAGCTCGTCAACGCTCGTTCGCTCGCCCATACTTCCCTCGCAGCCTTTCGACTCATTCTCCATGGCGTCCTCGGTCACCCTCGACTCGCTTGGACGATATACGCGCTCAACGGCTGCGTTCGACGCATCCGCGTCGCCATTCGAGTTGGTCGTTTCGCCGCTCGCACATACTGACCACTCCCCCTCGAGCGGCAGTCCATGCGCGTTAGGTACGTTTGCATTCGTGTTTCCGTTGCGCTGACGGCTTTCTTTGCAGTAAAAATCTGTTTGTTGGAGTCGCGACTTACTGTCGCGCTCCGTTTCGTCGCCATCGTCGACTCCGTGGACCCTCTCCGCCTGTTCTCTGCCCAGCGCAGCATTTCCGTCGACGTCCGCGATCGTTTCAAGTGGTTCAGTCGTTCCGACCGTCCCGATCGTGCGTCCTGCCGTCACGACGCTCCCCATCACCTCCTGCTTGCACTCGCTTGGCTCGCCCTCAGTTGGCAGCCTCGGTGTCGTTTGCAGTGAGTCCTGCGGTGGTTTTTGCGTTTCGTGCGGCGCGCTTTCGAGTACGACAGGTGTCGTCTCTGCGCTCTCGGCGCTATTGCCCTTCGCCGAAGCCTCTAGGCTCGTCCGTGGGTCTTCGCGTCCGACATTTCTGTCGTCGGCGTCTTTGGTGCCTCGGATGAGGTCTTTGGTAGGTAGGTCTTCCCGTTCTGCGTTCGCATGCCTCTCTGTGGCTGCGTTCTCGCTCGTAGGAGCTTCTGCTGACGAATAACGTTTGGCTTCGTTTGCGCAGGTCGCGAGTTTCTTCGCGCGGGGGTCCGCAATTGGATCGCGGTCGCGGAAACGTTTTGCGAGGTATTTGAATACTTGATGCGCGGTATTTCGACGAAGTCGGATATAGATAGAAATAGGGACTGTATCATGGAGTAACTCATGTAACAGGGCATTGCACCCTTCCCAATCGTTTGTTCCGTCGTCCGATGCGCCAGCTAGGACATCTAGCCAACCTTTGGTGGCTGCGTGCTCGAGTAACTTCGCGCGGTAAATTTTCCAATTTTGTCCGTCGAGTTCGAGTGCGGGAATTTTGACCATTTCACTTGTTATACCTGTGGGTTCCTTTTCTCCTGGTATTCCTTTCCTTCTGGCTAGGCAGAGCCAGGGCTCATAACCTATAGAAAGGTGGTGGTCTGCACAGGGAAGGTCTAGCCTGAAGAGAAGGGATAAGGAGAGCTGTATAGTAACCTCAGTAGTCTGGCAAGCTACTGATATATTAGATATACCTGTATAGTAACTACAAGGTATCAGTAAGTAGGAAAGTGGTTAGTAGGAATGTACTCACCCTCAGTAGTCTGGCAAGCTACTGAGGGAACTATGGTACTAGTAACTCTACTCTAGTGCGATGAAAGCTTATGTAAGTAGATAAACATACCACAACAGTTCTGTTTATCTCCAACATCAGTTTGAGTTTTTCTTTTGTGCCTCCGTCTCTTCGGACTTGAGAAATGTTGGCCCATGCCCGAACTTGTGCTGGGCAATGCACCACGAGTCCCAGGACGGGAGTTCATACTTGGGAGAATACGGAGAAAAAGACGTACCACGCAATATATTTGCATGATTAAAAGGTCCAACTTGACAAGAGTGGAGGCTCTCTGAGAGGATCCTGGACGCGATATCGAGAGGGACAGGAAGAAAGAGAACGGGGAGATGATGGTAGGGCGAGGGTGAGGAGAGCGTGAGGCGAGGGCAAGGCGACCGTATGGGCCAAATATATTCGCCCCTAATATGGTATTGGTTCTTAAAGTCTATATTTAGTGCAGGTCGGAAGATGCCGGTGCGGATGGTGGGTCTATTAGATACATTGTGTCCGTCACAAAATATATATCTAATAGGTCTCTATTGCTTCCGAAAAGTGGTGCCTAAGGTGTTCGAAGCCCGATTGAGACTTCGGTAGTTAGCGTGTATTGTCCTTAGCATGTGCTTTGGGGGTTTTTCAATCTCCGTCTCCCTAGTATCATATGGTTAATCTTGTAATATGATTCTCGGTACTCAATGGCCAAAATGTTTCTGCGCAAGTCCATTAAGGATGGCCGGGCCTCCCATTTGGCTCTCATGCTGCGGTCAAGTCCATCGAGCCGTTCGTCTTCTATGCATAAGTATTTGCTCGGATGGTGGGTGAATAACCGCTCATCGAAATCCCGCAGTAGCCTGATGCCTGTCTCTTCCACAGCTCCAAGATCATGCGACATACACATTGAAAGGCGTCAGTTGACCTGTCGGGCATGCCGGGATCTATGATACAATGATTGTTTGTTTGTGCGGGAACGATAGTTGGTGAAGGCGTACACAGGCATCACTGGAAGTTGTTGCATGGTGACTGTGATTTTGTTCCCACTAGCTGTCGTCACACTAAATATTTTGCTGAGGTGTGATTGGAAACACTCTACTTTCCAAGCCTTCGAGAGTGTCTGCTTTGGTACATGCCATCCGCACGAGAATATAGATGGTATCACAATTGGATCATCTCTGATGACTTCATGTTGATGTGTTCTCGCGCATCCAGCACGATGTCCATTATATGTCCACAGGCCCCATTGGCAACATCCAGATCAGTAGCGTGATGTCCACTTCGTCGGCAAACCCTGCATGTTCTCGTCAGTTTTTTCCCCACCCTGTCTTGCTTTGGCACAGCTGATGATGCTTAAAAGTTTGGCAAACATTTCGCGTGAGACCATTGAGATCCTGTCTATGATCAAATAATGTTTGTCTTCCCAGTAAGCCTCCAGAGCTTTTATTGTCTGTGCTGATTTTTTCCTCCCTGCAACAGTAGCATTGCTCTACAGTGTAGAGTTTTTCTGCGCACTGCGGCTATGAATTTCATCTCTCCTGATAAATTTTTCTATGCTTACCCCGAACTCACTTTCCGCAGGCTATCCTTGATCAATGGTGGTCCCCTTTATGTCTGTCACTGGGGGGAAACACCTTCAATGCTATAGCCAAGTACCAGGACCATGGTTTCCGCTACATTGCCTAGCCCGCAGCACACGAGCTGCACACTACATGCAATTGTTTGCTGTGTTCACTAGTAACAGACAAATGTGGCATGTGGGTCGACACGGGCATGCTGCCTCGGGTGTCTGTATCCCCCGCAGACATTTTCTAGAATTTCGGGTGTTGAAGGCTAATTAATGGGGGCAGCATGATTGATAGATGATTCTTATCTTAAAAGTTTGGTTTTAGTGGGATTTGATTGGTATATGTACATATGTGGCTCGTGTTGGACAAGGTGTTTGCCGTCTGCGACGGCCTTCTTTCTAGTTGATAGTATGTGTCGGTGGCGCATCCAACGATCCGCAGCCAACATGGCAGGAGGACACATTGATAGTCTTGGATCCAATGGCAGTGTGCACTCCTAGACTTAATTGTTACCGTGGTTGGAGGATCGCAATCCACTGGATGTGTGAACGCTGCAGTCCTTGATTCAGGCTGCACCGCACGACAACGCTAACTGCAGCGAACCTCAGAAGGTATTGTTTCGTCTTTTGCGCAGCGTTGGGAACGGTCACAGAAAATGTCATATTTGACGCTCATGCAGTCAAAATCGGATCAAACGTTTCGCCCTAACAAGTCACAGAATGTCTTGCCGTCCCATACCAGTGGTCCAAAAGTACAGACCACTTTGAAGGTGGGGTTCATATCCGGTTCGTCGAAGAAATTCGGCCATATTTTATTTTTCCAGCTAGTTATCGGCTGTGAATCTAGGTGCAGTGTCACAACAGGGTCCTTGAAATGACCAATGCGGACCTAGGTCATGTGTTCAGTCCGCCACCACCGAAATTGGGTGAATGTCCCTACCAGGTCGGACAATCCGTATCGTCGATAGACGCACTCGGCCCTTCTTGGATTCAACTTGACGTTCGGAGTTCGTGGCAACGAGTGCTTCAAAGGCTTTCTGCCTGTCGAGATGGGCATTGGTTCTGCCAGCGCAGACGGCTTTCGAGTCGAGAGGATCTAGGGTTGCTATAGGAGAATGACCAAACCAACGTATTGATCGACGCACCGATCACGCAAAACCGGCACAATAAGAATAGCCGAGGTGCCACTGGCCCACTCCCTTGCATTGTTCTTCGGATGCAATGCTTTGACCACCCGAGACACGGCATATGCCTATTGGTGTCGGAACTATTGCTTGCGCTCAACCCATCGGTTTGTTTTATAACGGGAGTTTGTCGTCGTAACTCCCTTGCTAACAAACGCTGAGTGTCAAGACATACACGTCATAACGCATACCATGGATAGGGCCAAGTTACGCAAGCTTAGTCGAACTACGATTCAATCCATCGCTAAGGTGGAGTACATGAAGCTCGTACGAATGCAGAGACTAACTTCTCGACGCCCAGAGAGAACTCGTTCGTGCAGTCGGAAAGACAGAGGACATCATTGGCCGACTTCTCCAGAAGTACCCCGGAGGAGTGCCCATACCAGAGTGCGTTCCATCCTCTTCATCCAGCGGTGGGTGTTTATGTGGCACTGTAGTGATTCGAACGCCAGTTCATCAGTCAAGAAGCGGAATGTATCGGAGAGGGCATCGAAGTCAAGGTCGAGCATCTTGAATCGACCACAGGGGGGAGCGCCACATGAAGGTAAGTGTTCCTTCAACCTGCACACACCCTTCATTCAAGGACAACCGGTAGAGCCACTCCCTGTGCCACAGGATGCGGAGGCCGCGACAGGCTCGTGCCCGATAAACCAATCCTGCGAACCCAAAGACAGTACTGAAGCAGATGAGGCAAAATGCGATGCACGCGTTGAAAATGGACCCGATGAATATATGGTGGTCGACGCTCTCCGTGAATTCACCGGCCTTGTGAACAACGTACCTGTGATGTGGGAACGCATACGGGAGGCACAGCATATACTAGATCAGACAGCAAGTCTGGTCGACCAGATGATGCCAGATCTTCGCGAGACGTGTCTTGTGAGAGAGAAACTTGAAGTCCTCCTACTTTCCAAGATGAAGAAGAAACCGGAGTTGTGGGATGGGACAGCGCAGCTGAACAAGAAAGATAGGAAGTTCAGGATGGAATGGCTGAGGTCAGAACGAAAGGACGAGACTGTTAAGAAATGGCGGGAGGACAACGAGGCATTCGAGCGGAACGGACGAAGCCCAGAGCCATACGAAAATTACGCGTAAGTGGTCCTTGCGACTCATGGATGGGTTTCTGACTCTCCTTATAGCTCTGAGTCTGAGGGTGAAGTAATAGAGAGTCTACAAACCACACCTCGTAGCAGCACCAACGGGAGTCCCAAGCGACGCACGGAAGAGGACTTGGGTGATCAGAGGAAACGCCATCGATCGCGAGAGTAGTGTGCACGTGACTTCATCCACCTATAAATGCCAGTTTCTTGATTTGTAAAATAACAACACTTGAAAATTTCGTGCTGCAGTTGTTCTGCAGCGGCGTCGAGTTGATCCAGAGCCTGTGCGAGCTCGTACATGATTTTCACCCAGAACACACGCGACGAGTGAGTTTTCGGTTCGGTTTGAACACTGGACCGTGACTCACCACCCAAAAGCTATCTTAGTGATCTTGTGTTTTCTCTGATCGACCTGTGAACCAGGCCCATCCTACACCATGCTTGCAGCCTCCTCCATTCGACTACCTGTATCAGCCAAATGTCTCTCTTCCATCAATTGCATATCCTGGACTCATCATCAATGGGCGCGTAAATTTCATTCCACAACCTTCCGTTCAGGCCCGTTCCTCCCTACAAAATATCTGCGAGCCATTGCCCAGCCTGCAGTGGGCTCGTACGTACCAAAAGATGGCGAGCACGTCCTTAACTCCCCTTCAGAACTCGCCCGAAAACTTTCTGCCAAAGTTCTTCCGAAGCTTCCTCGCCCCGACGTCAAGAAAGTCGTTGTCGTCGGCAGTGGTGGGTTGAGCATTGGTCAAGCTGGCGAATTCGACTACTCCGGGTCGCAAGCACTCAAGGCCCTTAGTGAAGAGGGCGTAGAAGCCGTATTGATCAATCCGAACATCGCTACCTGGCAGACTTCTCACCAACTTGCTTCAGAAGTCTATTTCCTCCCAGTCACCGCGGATTACGTCGCATACGTCCTCGAAAAGGAACGTCCAGATGGTATCCTTCTGACTTTCGGTGGCCAGAGTGCTCTCAATGTCGGTATTGCCCTCGACAAGATGGGCATCCTCGAGCGCCTTGGCGTCAAGGTGCTTGGCACACCCATCAGAACCCTCGAGGTCTCTGAAGACCGTGACCTCTTCGTCCAAGCACTCAAAGGTGTGTTTCTGTCAAATCGTCACGTATGTCATCTAACGATTCTGCAGAAATCGACATCCCCGTTGCCCAGTCTACAGCAGTATCCAGTGTCACTGCGGCTCTTGAAGCAGCTGAAACAATCGGTTATCCTGTTATCCTGCGGTCAGCATTCACTCTTGGTGGTCTTGGTTCCGGATTCGCCAACAATGCAGAGGAACTGCGAGATCTCTCGGCAAAAAGTTTATCTCTCTCCCCTCAAGTCCTCATTGAGCGCAGCATGAAAGGGTGGAAGGAATTAGAATATGAGGTAGTCCGCGATGGCGCAGACAACACTATCATCTGTTGCAACATGGAGAACTTCGACCCCTTGGGGACTCACACCGGTGACTCTATTGTCGTTGCACCTTCTCAGACGCTGCCAGACGATGAATATCATATGTTGCGGAGTGCTGCCCTCAAGGTCATTAGACATCTCGGCGTCGTCGGCGAATGTAACATTCAATATGCGCTCAACCCGTTCTCGAAGGAATACTGCGTCATCGAGGTTAACGCCCGGTAAGTTATTGGTGTGTTGACCGTGCTTTATTTCCTCATATCGTGTCCAGGTTAAGTCGCTCCAGTGCCCTTGCTTCGAAGGCTACTGGCTACCCCCTTGCTTACACTGCTGCCAAAATTGCCCTCGGACATACCCTCCCTGAGCTGCCCAACGCAGTGACCAAGACCACGACCGCATGCTTCGAACCCTCTCTTGACTACATCGTAACAAAGATTCCGAAGTGGGACCTGGCCAAGTTTTCTTCGCATGTCAACCGGGAAGTTGGCTCAGCAATGAAGAGCGTCGGAGAGGTGATGGCTATTGGACGTACCTTCGAAGAGAGCTTACAGAAGGCTATCCGTCAAGTCGATCCCCGTTGGAAAGGGTTTGAGCCGTATTATCAGCCAGAGGATCTTGATAAGGCCTTGTCAAAACCGACCGACATGAGGTTGTTTGCAATTGCCCATGCGATGTACAACAAGAATTACACCGTCGATCAGATCTATAACCTCACCAAAATTGATAAGGTAACTTGATTTTTTTCCAATTCTGCGGTATAACTGTCGTAACTAACGTACGTTCTTGTAGTGGTACTTGTATAAGATCGAGAACATTGTCCAGACCAACCGTGAAATCAAGGCACTCGGTTCACTGGATAAGGTCGACCACGACCTTATGAAGAAGGCCAAGTGCATGGGTTTCTCGGATACGCAGATTTCCGACCTTGTCTCTAGCACGGAAGAAGCTGTCCGGGCGCATCGCAAGTCTCTTGGCATCACGCCTTTTGTCAAGCGGATCGACACTCTTGCCGCCGAGTACCCTGCTCACACGAACTATCTCTACACCACCTACAACGCATCCGAGCATGATGTCGAATTCGATGAGCATGGGACTATGGTGCTTGGCAGTGGTGTATACCGCATTGGATCCTCGGTGGAGTTTGACTGGTGTGCTGTCACCTGCGCCAGGAAGCTTCGCGACATGGGCAAGCGCACGGTCATGATCAACTATAACCCTGAAACGGTCTCCACAGATTTCGATGAAGCTGACAGACTGTACTTTGAAGAACTTGGCTATGAGCGTGTTATGGACATCTATGAGCTTGAGCAGGCTCATGGAGTGGTTGTCAGCGTCGGAGGTGGGTGTCCGATGTTTTACTTGATTGCCCATCCGTAACATCGAAACAAAATTTAGGTCAACTGCCCCAGAACATCGCCCTGCGGTTGAAGGACAACGGTGTCAATGTGCTCGGTACTGATCCTGCTAAGATCGATGCGGCTGAGGATCGTCACAAGTTCTCATCTATCCTGGATAGTATCGGTGTGGACCAGCCGGAGTGGGTTGAAGTCACGTCCCTGGAAGCTGCTAAACAATTTGCAAAGAATGTTGGGTGGGTCCGGGTCTTTATAGTTAGATTTGCCTCTGATTATAGCCCTTACAGTTATCCCGTTCTCATCCGCCCTTCGTATGTCCTGTCTGGCGCCGCTATGAATGTTGTATATGAGGAGTCTTCTCTCGAATACAACCTCTCGGCTGCAGCATCAGTCTCTCCCCTCCACCCTGTTGTCATCACCAAATTTATCGACAACGCACAAGAGATTGATGTCGATGCTGTGGCACACAAGGGCAAACTGCTCGTACATGCTGTTTCCGAACACGTCGAGAATGCAGGTGTCCATTCTGGCGATGCGACTCTTGTTCTTCCCCCCTTCTCCCTTACCGAGACTGATATGAACCGTCTCAAAGCCATTGCAGAAAAAGTGGCCAAGGCCTTTGAGATCTCCGGACCTTTCAATATGCAGATCATTAAGAAGCCTGCTTCTGGGCCACGTGAACAGGACGAGCTCAAGGTCATCGAGTGCAACCTGCGCGCATCTCGCTCTTTCCCCTTCGTCTCAAAAGTTTTGGGTCATAACTTCGTTGAAACGGCTACATGCGCAATCGTGGACAAGGACGTACCTGAACCTGTTGATCTCATGGCGCAGAAAAGGAATTATACTTGTATCAAGGTCGCACAGTTCTCTTGGACTCGACTGGGAGGTGCCGATCCCTTCCTCGGTGTTGGTCAGTCTTCGGACACCTTAACTATTCATGATTCACACTAATCCCGCATGCCCACAGAAATGGCTAGCACTGGTGAAGTCGCAAGCTTCGGTGCGGACGTGCAGGAAGCATACTGGGCTTCTTTACTCTCCACAACTGGTTTCAAGGTTCCCCGCGCTAACTCTGGTGTGCTCATAGGTGGTGACACTTCGAAACCTGAGATGGCATTCATTGCCAAAACTCTCGTCGATCTCGGCTTTAAGCTCTACTGTTCATCTCTGGATGTGGAAGCCTACTTGAAGGGGCTCCCGTACGTTACCGCCAAACGGATATTCTTCCCCACCAAGGACAAGCGACTCCTTCGTGAAGTGTTCGACGAGTACGATATCCAGTGTGTCATCAACCTCTCCAAAACTCGGGGCAAGGGCTTCACAGACGAAGATTACGTGGCTAGAAGGAATGCGGTGGATTTTGGATTACCACTTTTGAACAATGCGCGCTGTGCGAAACTTTGGGTGGAGGCGTTGCAGAAGAAGATACCACAGGGTGGATTGAGGAAATATGAAGAAGGCAGGATACCATCTGAAGTGCGCTCGTGGAGGGAATTTATCGGTAGGAGGGCATGAAAAATCGCACGTTTAGCTCACAGTACATTTGTCGGAACTTACAGAATGATTTCATTGAATGACTGCACACACAAGTCGTTTGTTCCAAATCGAAAAGAAAAAAGAAAAAAATTCTAATCAGTGATTGTTCAATAGCATGTGGTTGTTTGGAAAGTAAGTTAGTCTCGTGAATCCAGCAAGCGTGCATTCCTTCGTCAAGTATTACCTGTTTGTAGTCGTACATTCTCGAACTGTCCTCGTATTAATGACTTTTTGGGGCACTGTTCTGGCGCGTGCGACGCGTCTCACGCACCCCCTTGTACTGCAACGGGTTTCGCAAAACTCATATACGGCCCCGGCATCAGCGCGCCGTGGAACTCGTCGCAGGTGGGTCTGGACAGGCATCCAAAGGTGGTGACGAGGCGGTGGCAAACGGCCAAGGCGCACCGTCATTCACGCTTTAAGATGCTGGGATGTTCGCGACGTGTGATTATGAAACCAAGCACTGAGGATATCTGCTTTGTCTGGCAGGAAGGGCAGGGGTGGTTGGCATCTCCCATCTACCGAGGCGCACGTCACTTGTTTGAGAGTCTCAAGCCGCAGGCTCCTGCATCGCCTACTGTTGACAGCTTTGGATTTCCAGACACCGTTGCTGTTCATCCAAACCCCTTCAAGGCAATTTTCGAGCCACGTGTGAGCGAAGATATGTCGAGGCAATTGTGTGCTCCAGATATGATTAGGCTATCGCGGTGTTTATGTGGCATATGTGCCACTGGTAGCACTTTCATGTATGTATGCACGTTACACATATTCCTCTGCATCCTACTGTACTAGTCCTGTAGTTTTCTTCTGTCCTTGCTGTGTACTAGAGCTGCCTGAGCCAGTAGGTGATCCATTCTTTGGTGCTCGCCAATTCGGACATCGGAGTCGGTGTCTGTTGCATATATGGCGTTCGCAGGTAATGATACCGCCAAGCCACGACGTCGTCTCCTTCCTCCGATGCAGTTGATTCATTCGTCACACTCAGCCCCTGATGAGAGTCCACATCAAGCACTGGAGCGCAGTCGCCCAGTGGCGCTGGAACACTGGCAACAACGACCCTGATGACGAGGGCGATGTGTGTGGGATCTGTCGGGTGCCGTACGAGGGCTGCTGCCCATCGTGTAAGATGCCTGGGGATGATTGCCCACTGAGTACGTGCTTGTTTCCTTTGCACCATCAATGATGTATCACTTGTGCTTTGCAGTCTGGGGAGAGTGCAGCCACATATTTCATATGCATTGTCTACTCAAGTGGCTCGGTACCGCTGCGTCTAAACAGCAATGCCCGATGGACCGTCGACCATGGGGTACGTATGTCTGTCCCCCCCCCCTTCATCATAGGCTTAGAGATACACGAGACTGATACCGGCTTCCACAGTCACTGCTGAACGAAAAGTCGGCGACATCAACAGTGGGCAAAGTTGACGCTAATCGCATCGCTCCCAGACTCTGGGCCTATTTGCCACGTCTGCTGTTACGCATACAAATACGTTCCTTGTATCGTTGCATGTATATGCATAACGTATCTATCATTGCTACAACACTTGCCTTGGTGAGAGGTATCCTCTACTGATGTCGACAACACTCGCAGTGCAGCTTTTTTTGAACCCAGCAATAGCACCTAGAGTGGCAAGTATCGGATCATCTGAATAGTGAATACGTACATGCATAGTAATGATACACAGAACTTCCCGCCATGTAGCCAGGCAGACTAAACCCAGACCCAATGCTCCCAAGGAAGTCTCTAATAGTTCATTATACTTCTGTGAGATGTTCAAACTGCTTCAAGTTGAAAATCCTCCGCTCCACAGAGGTCCTCAAGATCTAGTTCCTGTGCTACATGTTGAACACGTTCAGCTTTTGCAGCATTGGCCACGTCCCTATTTATGGAGAATTTAGCAACAACCGCGGCGTCCGCTTTACCCTGTAGAATGTCCGAGACAACCCGACCAACATTAGGGAGAAACTGTAGGACCTGAGTGAGCTTCGAGTCCGTTGGATTTTTTTCTTAACTTGCAGGCAAATTTGCATACAGCAGTCCCAATGGACTGTTCAATCCGTGATTCCAGGGCAAAGAAAACTTGCCTTGAATGCGTGTCCACTCCCCGAGGTCGCCAGAAACAAGCCAGGGTCACCGGGACACTCGCTGATCACCCAGTTGGAATCGGGTGAGTCTGTATACCTGTTAGTGAGCGTGAGAATTTGTACCTCCAGCGTAGAGACGGAAAGGGGGAAAAAGAATTGTAGGAAGGGGGGTCTCCTTCGGCATCGAAAAATTAACGTTAGCATGTGGTCGATTTGAAGTGAAATTTTCCATCGGTATCCCATACAATGGTACCTTCTGCCCATTCATTATTTCCGTGTCATTGACAGCCTTACTAAGAACGTGAACAGCTGCCAAACGGAACGCGCCATCGCAGTGCCGACCCTAAAATGCAGGACCCGAAGTCCCATCGCACGATCGGAGTCGAGGCACTGCACCGAGATACCAGAAACGAGAACATGGATATACCTTGTTAGAGAGGGTGAATGTCCGTGTTTGTAAATGATTGACATACGAGACGACACGTCACCATGAAAATGAACGACCAGATCAAGTCCATCCACAGTAACGGTAATGAAAATTTCCGGAACTGCCTGAAAGTCGAATATGGCACAAAGAATGCCAGGTAAAGGGCTGCCAACTACCATTCAACAAGGCTAGTGTGTTGCGGTTGCAGATTAGATCTGTGGAAGATTCTAGACCTGTGACATAGTGAACAAAACAGGTATCTTACGTTGCCAAGACATGGTAGTCAAGAAAAGAATGTTGGCTTGTATCACACAGTCCAGGAGCCCGTTGAAACTCGTGTATTTTCACTTCCGCGTAGCCAGACTCCAGAGGATAGACTGCCGTGATATGGCACTAGGCCTTGCCCCCCTCTCACGAATGCCGAGGAAGGAAACACGAACAAGATGATGAAAGGAGGGATGCAGGATACCCACCAGCATAGTCTTGTCTCTGCCCAAGGCTTCTCCGCCAATTCTGGATAGACGGCCCCCAGGCGATCCCTGAGAATTCGCAGCGCAGAGCGGGGAACACGAAGTCCGTCGGAGTCGTCTGGGTGGCTGAGAATCGTACGAGGGGTCGAGACCTTGCGAGGTGGCAGAGCCGAATTCTCGGAGGAAAATTTAGATAGAGGAGGGACGACCATATGGGTATGTCCAGCGCAATTTACACCCGTCTTGATGATATTATTCGTGTTCGGCTATTAAGTGTTGTGGTCCATTTCGGTGAAGCGAATTGGATATGCAATGGAACCGATGGTAAATATGGTGGGAATCTGTATCAGTAATCCGCTGCTGTGGTGCATCAAATAAGAAAGTAAGAACGGATCGACGTGACGATCATCAAACGGTCTAGATAGCATTGGTGCTCTTGCTCAAGTGAGAACTCTCATCCGACCGTCCCATACAGCAGTGAAAATCACTGGGTAGGTCGACGTGATGCAGACGAGAAGCACCATAGTGTTCGTAGTTAGGAAAGAGTGTAGGTGAGGCAGAGGTGTGAACACTGATCTAGCCACGATAAGAATGGAACAAACTCAGTGCAAGAAGCATGTTATTCTGCGCAGAGGTAGCTTGCACAGGCGTGGCTTGGATGGCACAACAAGGGGTGCACCAAAATTGTGCCCAAGGCTCTTTAATCATGGGTAGGATCCCAGATCGAGTCCATAATACACCAATGAGTGGAGACACTGAGACAAAGGGATGGAAAGAAATGATCCGTCAGGTTGATCTGACCTCGGGGGACTTCCTGTGAGTGGCCATTGCGATACGCAAGTCAGCACCCATATGGTGTTGACTGCCGCCCCGAAGCGTTGTATTGAAAGTGAATGGTGAAGTACAGACGACTCACAGGGAGCACATAAAGTCCCGTGCCGAAGTCCAGGACAACAGGACATTCTCTATATCGTTCTGCTTCCTCCGGACTTAGCTGTATCATGGCTAAACTCTGCCTAGTGGTTCACGGGGCGTCAAAATCGTTCTAGTCCACCCACCATCATACACAGTAACTGGTAGACTCACCCAGTTGCTAAGCACATCCTGTCGAGCGCCAGTCCAGGAAAGTTGGATGCAGTCCACGAGCCCGTCGCAACGATAACCCGATCGGCGAAATACGTCGAGCCATCGCTGCACTGAACCCCATGCGTGCACCTGGACCCGTCTGCGCGGGCGTTTTTCAGTAGCGTCACGACCTCCTTACCGCCCTCCACCTTCGCCCCGCGAGACACGACGACGTCGATAAGGATCTTAACGGCACGCGCGGCTTCTGCCCAGCCGCCGTCGTAATTCATGTATCCAGTACGGGTCGTGAAGGTGCCCAAGGCGTCGCGGGGAGACGGCGGAGCTGCGTCGGCCTCAGGAGCGGGTGTCGCTGTAGTCGTCAGCGGTTGCAGCGGTTTCGGGAACGCGGATCGGATACTGTCTGCGTCTGGGAGTACCAGAACTCTGGAGCCTTCAGCGACATCGTTCTCGTACGAGTTCTGCATATAAGCATCTCCGAGGGTGATTGTGCCGGATCTAGTAGCAGTTCAACGTTGGTGTCAGCGGGTCAACTCGAGTGGATACATAGTAGTCGGAAGTGAGCAGTGATGAACTTACTCGTGATAACACCCCTGCCACATCGGGTCCTTCCACATCGCAATTGCCTCTCGTCCAAGCCGGGTATAGAACCTGTCACCATACGAGGATCGAACGACTGAAGCAATGCACCCGAATTCCTTCGTTAGCCTTGTCCTGGTCATGGAAGCACATTTCATAGTAGCACATGCATGATGGATCCGGTGCAGAGAATAATATGAACAAAAGGCTGTACTACTGGTACACACCTTTGTTAATGTCCGTACTCGCTGCATCCCTCGCAGGCAGCTCGACAGCCCTATCGAGCACGACCATGTCTCTGAATCCGCCCTCCTGGAGGTGATACGCAGTGGAGAGGCCGAATGTGCCCGCGCCGATGATAAGGATCTTGGAGGTCGCGGGGTCAAGAGGTGCACCGGACTTGGGCCCGATTTCAGATAGAGGGCTAGACTGGGTATCGGGTGCACTTGGAGGCACATCGACATTGGGTATAGTTGTCATGGTATATGGGAAGCTGGTACAACTCGGAAGCGCTGAAGCTGCGATTCTGGGATCAATAGGAACAAACTCTTATATACTAGCTTTGGGAGTAGCGTATCTTCATGTCTACAGACTGGTTGCAATAAAGACACTAATCCTAGGATATACGATAAATTATGTGCGATCGAAAGTATTGATTTTCGGAATATGTCCAACGAAAACTCGTTTACACATCCACGTCCTGACACATCCTCGCCATGACCCTCGCGATCCTCCCATCCCGGATGGCCTCCACGATCATAGCGACCTTGTCCCCATACGTTGTGTCCACACGCTTGCCCAGGCCCGCTTCCTCCAAGTCGATCAGACCCGCCTGATCCCGCGCACGCATCCCATACACGGTCTTGCGGAGGTTGTCTCCGCAGGACATCGGGATCCCGAGCTCGAGCCGCACAAACTCGTACACGATCCGCGTGCGCGGGGCGAGGAATCGCGATGCGGGTGCGGCACCCATCGAGGGGATGTCGAAGAGGGCGTGCGTCGACGACGGACTGATCTCATGCAGGGAGAGACCCATGAATGCACAGCGCAGTTCTGTGAGAAGGGCTTCGAGTCTGTGGGCGAGGATCCTTCTGAACGACGACATCTTTCCGAGGTCGAGTGTTGGAGGCGCAGTAGAACACGAAGTCAGTGCCTGGAGTAGAGGCGCGACGCCTGCGCCTGCCGCTCGCTCCATCCTCTGTTCGATGGCAACGCTGGTCGTCCGATCGAGCTCATCCAGGATGTCCGGTACGACTTGGCGCACAATGCGGTCTAGGGCTTCTGGGGGTGTGAAAAATTCTCCGAATATTTCTGAGACAACGGCACGCGTGACCCCCCATGTGCGCACGCGCATCTCGGTGTGCATTGCCCGCAGATCGAGTGCCTGGCAAAGGGTATAGAGGTGCGAGGCAGCAAGAAGCTCCGACACCTCGAGCGCTTGGAGGGTATAGCGTGCAGATACGAGGGCTAACGAGCTGCGGATCGAATAATTAAATTTGGTATCTTGTATCTAGGGAGAGCCTTACTTAAGACTTTGGTTGTGCATCTCCGCGCTGACAACGCCTACGCCGACGTTCATGCCTCCGAGGGCGTTCAGTTCACCCGCATACGCTGCCGCGGCGATATCAAGACCCTATTCAATTGCATCAGTAATCGGATCCCATTCAGTTGTTCATAACACCAAATTCTGTCCAAGTCAAAGAAGGAACTCAGGAACCCACCTTGCCACCAAAGTCCAATGCAGCCTCACCGCCCGCAAGGTTCCCCGGAAGGCCGCGGTTCATCGCAGGATTTACGATCTCCGTGAGCTGGACGAACATCAGCCTCCCGATCTGTGCGAGGACAAGCCGGAGATGGTCCATGGCGACCGTCATCGCGAGTGCTTGGAAGTTGCCTGCGTGATGAATCTTGCTTTGAGCGGGGTCGACAAGCGGATTATCGGTTGTCGAGTTGACCTCGATGCGGATTGAGTCCTTGGCGTGCTTCAGTTCCTCGAACTGTGGACCCAGCCACTGCGGCGCCGTACGGAGCGAGTATCTAATATTATTTCAGACGCAGCGGACATATAAGGAGAGCGAAAGGACCCACCGATCCTGTCTAAGGGTACCATCATCATCATCGATCTTGACCTCATCCTCATGGTCGACAGCAAGATGAGATCCAGAAAGCAATTCATAGATTAGATGGGCTGCCTCGATCTGACCAACGTGTGGACGCGCTTCGCCGACAAAGGGGTCGAAGCTGCCGCGGGCGCCAACCATGGCTTCTACCGCGAGCGCAGTCAGGATCTAGCCAGCGGTGTCAGGGTGGGTTAATACACATAAATACCACAAAAACATACCGCGCTGAGAACGACCATCGTCTCCGCGTTCCTTGCGACAAGGGCGGCCAGGCCTGCGCTAAATGCAGTCCCGTTGACTACCCCCAGGTGCTCTTTATTGGCAAGGGGCAACGGGGCCGTCCCTGTCGCTTGAAGGGCATGCGAGGCAGGTATCGCGTCGGCTGTTGTCATGAATGTCGTGTGCATATGCCTCGAGGCAGGCTCGTAGGTAGCCTTTAACTTTAATGAGAAGGGTTCAATACATTCCTCTTCGTCGAGGATAGACGATGCAGGGGTGCTGGAGGGGATAGGGGATCCAGAGCGGGAGGAAAAGACAGGCGAAGTAGTTCCAGAAGTGGAGCGCGAAATATCATATAAAGATGAATTAAGATAGGTAAGATTCGGTGGATTAGTAGAGCGAGTGGGCATGGGTCCCGAAATGGTCACATCAACAGGCGATAGGGTGGGTGAGGGGCAGGTGAGGACCCAAGCACGTATGGCAGGGTTACCTATGAGCATTCCTGCAACGTAAGAGAGCGGAGATAGGTCTATACGTGAATGTAAGTGTCAATGTCCATTCAAGCTTGGTGGGGCACGTACCTCCACTTGCGCTGATCGTACCACGCAGAGGGACGACGGGGACTATACCTTTTTGAATGCACTCTACCATTTTCTGGACGAGAGACCAGCGTATGCCTGAATGGCCGCGCATAAGGGAATTTGTGCGAACGAGCATGGCGGCACGCGTCCATGGGGCGGGCATAGTTGATCCATGAGAAGGATCAGTGAGGGGCATAGGGCCTACACCACGCAAGGATGTACTGGCGGAAGAAGGCAATATAACACCAGCCTGCTGATGTTGGAGAAGCGCGGCACCAAGCGCGAGTGGGTCATTCGTCCGGGTGTCCGCTGAACCCCCGAAGCCTGTGGAAACACCATAGATGGATATACCTGCGGCGACTTTGTCGTCTATCACGGCGCGAGAGGCATTGACCTTGTCACGAAGGTCTTGCGAGGACGTGAGTTGCAGATATGGTGCATTGGCGATACCATGTGGCGCAGAAGCAGGAGGATAGAGCGCCACGGCAGCTATCTGAGGTATTGACAGAGAGCTGCCTGTGAGAGTGATGGGTTTGCCATCGCTGAAAAGGAGTCAGCAAGAGGGGTAAGAGAAGCGGTGAGATACATACAGGTACTCGTCAAGCTCATGGATGTCGGCAATGAACTGGGCTATGAGAGAGGACATGCTGAGAGCACTGGTTTGAAGCTCTGTTTGGGGCCCAGTTGGTTTTATATCTGCCTGGGTGCTCTGCCCGGTTTGTCTGGTACTCGGATGGACAGCTTTGACCCCATTGGACTGAGTAGAGCCCAAAAAACATGTTAGCAGGAATCTTTAGATGCGATTTCGATCTCAGATCTAAAGCACTGGCCGACCCCCCCTCGACCACCCCCACCGAGGGTGGTGTCCCGTTAAAAGCCACCGCGTGGACATGACGTAACGCGAATGACGAAGGTGTATGTTGGGGGTCAACATATGACCGTAGCATGTTTGTATGTGAGGGCAGAAAGAGAATTGACACACGAGAATCGCTACCACCCCGGCATGTATGACAACCAAGAACACAACGTTGGCATGAACTAGTATCAGGTTGAAAGTGAACACGATCGGCGACGGTGTGCGGTCGCCTTGGTCGCCTTGGCGTGATACGACGCGGAGGAAACTATAGGAGAGAGACACTTCCACGCTCTGGGGCATCAATCCCTGGCCGGCCCATTTCCCCCCGACACACTCTGGCCGAAACCCTCTCATTGGTGTCAAAGCTATCCATGCAAGCCTCCTCCCTCTCGATCCGTGCTTCCCGATCTCCAGTGCACATGGTTACTATCAGTCACGGATGGCTTCCTCACCCCGCATCTCGTAGCATCCACTAGAGCGATTGCTGCAGTTTGTTCAGCCCTTACCACATTTGGTTCTCTCTTCCCGTCACCGCTTCTTCTCGACGCATTTGTTCCTGTCCTCCCTTGCGCAACGTGGCCCCGTAGAAACCCGTGCTGCATGTGAGTGCGCCCGGCGTGACTGAGTGCTCCCTTCCAGGCATGCCGTGATGCCCGTAAGCACCGCACTCTTTGTTTGGGCACCGGGACATCGTCGTTACTTCCGTACTGTCGTCTTCCTGAACATGACAGGCCATGGCGGGTCATCGGGCTTCTAGCTTAGCTTTGTGACAGACAGCCATAGCGCGAACCTTCCGAGACAATGTGTGGTTATCTTACGTAATATCATTTTCCATATCTTCAGGGTTAATCGCATAGATCAGACGACTTTAGCCATTTGCTTTTGAAAAAAGTAGGCCATCGAACGATGCGCCGTACGTTGGAATGGAAATATACTGGTCTCCGTGCGCAGTTACTGACCGGTATCCACAGCACAGGACTCACTTTTTATCTCCGTCTTGCCTTCGCAGGTACCATTAGTACGTTCCTGTTATCAGATATCCCATCGTTTTCTTACCCAATGCTCAGAAGCTGGGCTGGCCCCGAGACCACCTTCCCTTGGATTGTATACAATGTGCCTGTAGAACTTGTGCAACGTGTCTCTTCCCCGGACACCATCTATACCGACCGATCAATCATTGCTCACCAGGAGTCGAATCGTCTCACCATATACAGAGTCCACTTTCACGCACGATATACAGCAAAAGGAGAAAAAAAAGTCTGACTCGGATCAGGAGAATTAATAACGATGACCGCCACTTGTATAGCACAGGAGAATGAATTAGATGCCGTCAAAGCGTGGTTCATATTTCTGCGGCAGACCTCGGCCTCGAGCTTAAACATGTGGTGCGCTCAGCTTCTTAGTTGGTCCAAATTCCACGCTAGAACCAACCAACCGGGTGGCTGGCTACACAAGCGCTCGGTCACCGAGGTCGGACAAGAGATCCAAACCAAATGACTCCGTGTGGCGACGACTGGAATCGCTGACAAAGTCATTTCCATCGCGCTTCTATGCCACAGATGGGGAAGTACAATTGACAAAACTGCTCATCACATCATCGCCATCATCATTACATGGCCTGCGCACTGGAACACGCAGGACAAGCACCGTCGAGTCACGGTAGGGGGTAAATATTTTGCCTGCATGCAGAAAAGCGAACGCGATTGTCGACTCCGTGACCAAGGATCAATCGACTTCCGGACGTGTTACAAAGTTTGCATAGCCCGAGTTGCAATAAGCCACAGGCGGCGAGCTACCTGCCCAAACGCGGGGGTAAGACGGGACGGAGAATAGGACTTGCTATATTCGCGTGTTGCGCCTCGGTGGAACGCGTCCGATTTCTCTGAACGGTGCCTCGCATTCGGGCTTTGGTGCACGGTGGCGGGAACAGAACAACGAGGATGATACCATCATAGCCGCATCGGACAGAGCTTTGTTTAGCTCATTTGCAGGCGAGGGTGCGGATCGAGCCATGTTCAGACCGTGGTACCTGGTGGCAGATATTGTCAATATCGTGAATACCATAGTACTCAATATGCTGTACATGCCTTGACATGCGTCATCTTCCTTCGAATGACCTTCGCCTTCGAACGCCAAGCAAATCAATGAAGTCACCGGCGAAACACGCCGCCAAGTAGTGCCTGATTCGATGTCGACATCTTTCAAAGCAATGCAGATGAGGCTCACAGCAGAGACGAACGTGGCTACTAAGCATTGCTTTCTGATGCGGTCTGAATCGGGAGTCTCGGTGAATGCTTCCCGACTCCACGTCTGCACTGATTGGCAAAGGGGGAGGGGGGTTAACTAAAACTTAAAACTTGATCTGACTAGTAACGACCAAGTGACCGACTAACTCTCCCGGGGGCGCCAGGATGCCAACCAGGGTCAAGGCCTGGTTTCAGTCCAGGACCCATCCCTCAAGTCAGCGTTTGGGGATTGATGAGCCCAGGTTCATATGGTCCTTGTATTTCGGAGTTAGAGTTTTGGTCAAGCGTGTTGAAGGCTGTTGAAGGCAGTGATTATCGAGGGTCGCTAAGTTTTGCACGTCCCGAAAACCATGTGGCATGTGACAGCCGCTCCGAATCTCGGATAGAGGGTGTCTTCAGGCCTAAACAGTTGAGAATGACGAGGGTCGTATGGGCGTACTATGGATCCTTGGCCAAGGTTGCGTACATATAGTATATATGTATGTACTACATACGCTTGCTCGTGGCTGGTGCAGACTAGTACCAATATAGCTTGGCATGATGCATGCGTATTCGGTTTTGCAGACTCTTTCGTAGGGATGTACATAGAGCATGGAAAGGGGTGCAGAATCGTGGCAAATTTGGCCGACCTTCGGATCCGGAACACGCGCGGAGTCCGGCCGGCAACACGCCGCTATTCCATACGCCAATCTTTCTTCTCCGAGGTTTCGCCTGCATAGGGGAGACTACGAACGCCCTATGCCAAGACCATGGAAGATGTAATCCGCATCAACTTGCGCCCAGAGACGAATCTTTTGACCTCTGAAGCTGAAGCGTCACTCCATTCTCTAGCTTCCTCTCTGGTTCCCGGGCGGCACAAGCTCCCAGTTTTGCATAAAGTTATAACGGAGAGGCTGACTATTGTCTGACTAGAAGTGGAAAATGGAGGGCGAAGGCGTGCAGCGCCTTCCTGCCGCGATTGAAAGAGCACCCGAGTAGCGGGCGTTAGCTGCAAAGCGAGGGGGAGCTTGGCAGTAGTGATGACTGGATCGTCCTAAAGAAGCGGTCTCAGCATGTGCGGCAACTTGTGACATCCAGTTGGTCAAACTCCAATCCGCAGCAAGAGATGACTGTCCAACGTCGTGTCGGCGACACGGCAGTTAGACTGGTATGTATGTCTCAAACTCGGTTCACTCCGTCTTTGGATTCTTAAGTTTCTTGTCTAGTCACGCAGTTCATGGCCATGATTCTCTTGCCAATGTAGACTGTATTTTCTGGCGCATTATCATGCTTATGGCGAAGAATGGTCAATGAGCTGCATAGTGATTGGCCATTCTTATGGGAACATCCTCTCCATTGGCCAGGACTCATTGCAAGCTGACTCAGAGTACAGACTCCGGTCACTTCGTGTAGCGATTCCAATGAACACCAATTCTCGAATATACTAGGTGACCACGTCGGTGACTAAAAAATTCCTCAAGTAACCGTTGGTCCCTTTGGTCGCTTGTGTGTTCAATATTAGTCACCGAGCCATTTTGAAGTTGCCACTTTTTGGTCGTGCGCTGCTGCACAACAGTACATTTGTACTCTTTATCAATCATGGGAATAACAGGTGAAACTGTAACGGTATTTTCTTTCACCCGGCACCCCACCTGTCGTGACTAATTTAGGGATGATTTTTCTTGTACAGGATAACATGGCAGGTACACAGCACCATGACATGTAATTTCCAAAATGCTGCTGTTTGAGGTGACTAGGTTTATTGCGGGACAGGTATTTATGTGGAGGAGGCAAAGCATCGTTTGAAAACGTTTCGCTTGAACGAACACTGCACGGAAATCATGGGTGATGAGCGGACCAAGAAAAGTACGTACCACTGCAGAAGATGTTGTCATTCGCAACTGACACACCTTGATCCGAAGGCGTAGTGCTGCAGCAGGAAGAGGCTCACAAACGAGCAATCAAGCACCTTGTTGAGTCATGGCAAGAACGACTTCAACTTATAAGTGTTATTGTAAGTGATTTACTCGTTTTACTTATGTCGATGGCTGAGCTGAATGCCCTCAGACGACGTTCTTCGCATCTGTAGAGGCGGGATTGTTGGTCAACGGCATGCCAGCGAGTCCCTCGGATTTGAGAAACAACCTCCTCAAGTCATCAAATGCTGGTTTCCTCGGTGGCTTAATTATACATGTATTTGCTGGTACAGTGTTAAATGTCCTCCATGATCATACCTGCTCACGGTACCCGATAGCTGTATTATCCTTCGTTGCAGCGTTTATGTTAAATGAATATAAACTGGAAGAGGCCACGTACGAGGAACTCATGGTGGAAGGGATGGCCAGGACAACGGGCTTCAGGAGCTTCTACCGTGTGAAGGATATCGAACATGGCTTGCAGGCTTCGGCTTCAGAGAAGGAACCAGCTTCGGCAACGACGTCGAATAATCCTACAAAAGGTACAGACCAAGAGTCGCAGGAATCGCGCCATCACCCAGTCGATCCGGGGGCTTATTTGGAGGAAGTGAGTTTGCAGCGGACCCAGAGTCGCTCAGTAGCCCTGTTCAGGCAGATCCATTCTTTGTGTATCGTGCTGGCCTGCATCGGGTTCGTGTTCACGATCACTGGGATCCTGCTGTATTCCTGGGCTGTCCAGCCATGGGAAGTTGGTGTTGTTACGAGTGTATGCTTTGGTGCGTGCGTATTGGCAGTAGTCCTGCCAATTATCACCACTATTTACCGAGCCAAGGCTCGGGTATGATTCATGAAGTGCTGGCTTAATGGCATGCATTTTCCGTGGACTGCCGAACGGTGGCCTTCACTTTACATTTACCGACTGGCAATTAGCTCGTCGACGTTTGTTAGTTATTCCTTCTACTCAATCTGCACTCAATTATGTATAATTGCTCTGCCTACATATTAATGATACAATAGTATATGGTTCAAGACTCCGTATGGTGCTAGTGATGAGGTAGAGTGTTCGCGGTAACAGGTAGACTTATTGAACGTTTCTGGGTTCTCCATCATGTAGCAGAAGGGGGGAGGTGCTTACCACAAGTCTACCGCCCCGGGGTCCAATTGTGCTGTATATGAAGCTTCAAATTCCCGCATGGGGCCGTAAACCCCTGGGCCGGCAGTGTAGTATACCACCGTGCGACAAACCCACCAAGCATGATGGATATGGATGCGACGGTGTCCTCAAAGCAAGGACAATCATCCACCGGCTGAGGGTGGAAGTTACCAGAAGGAGACATACGGTAGGTACGATGGGTGGCACGGCAAATGGACATCGTATAGCTTGAAACACCTCTTACTCATCAAGATGCTCACTAGCCAAGTCCAGTGTGTCCCACGTCATGATGTACACAACCAATAGATGAGACTGTCGGACCTGCATTTCAGCCAGGAAAGAACTTTCGCGTTCGGTAGCCTTCAGAATTATATTGCGAATGCCAGATCTCCACCAGGGAAGGATGCCTGTATGTTGGAGACGAGGCAGCTGTGATTACTCGACGAAATCGTGGTCGATACAATGGGAACTTGTGGCTACTATTGGTCGTTGTCGTCGCAAAATAAGTTGTGGAGAGGTGGGGACGTGGAGCTAGGAATTCAGAGCTGTTCCAATGGTATTTGCAACCAGCGAGCACGTGTGTCAGAATAACATAGGGGATAGTTGCGCAGTACGTTTCGTCGACCCAAGGTAAGTATGTAGGTGACCGCCTGGAATCCTGGTGCGTGCGCCGCCCTCAAGGTGAGTTGGGTCACGTGACCTGCGCGTCAATGTAATCGCGACGCGATCAATTCAACGCGTGCCACGTTTGTTTCTTCCCATCTTCAAGTTCTTCACGCAAGTACTCGCCATGACCACGGCCACAAACGATCACGAAGAATACCAATATCTTGATCTCGTCCAGCGTGTTATCAACACTGGCGAGTCCCGCAATGATCGGACAGGAACTGGCACGCTCTCCATATTTGCCCCACAGAATCTGCGGTTTTCTTTGAAAGACGGCACCTTTCCGCTGCTTACAACCAAAAAGATATTTATGAAAGGCATCGCGGAGGAGCTGCTGTGGTTTATACGCGGAGACACGGATTCAAAGATACTCGATGCCAAAGGTGTTAAGATATGGAATGGGAATGGTTCAAAGGAATTCCTCGAGAAGCGTGGACTGGGGAACAGAGAGGAAGGTGATTTGGGTCCAATCTACGGGTTCCAGTGGAGACATTTTGGTGCCGATTATGTGGATTGCAAGGGAGACTACACCGGACAGGGCGTTGATCAACTAAAAGAATGCATCCGGAAGATCACAGAGGACCCCACAGACCGTCGCATCATTCTCAGTGCTTGGAATCCTGCCGGTGAGTAAACTTCGTGATAACAGATGTACTGAAGGTCTGAAGTTCATGATGACTTACTACATAGCTTTACCTCTGATGGCTTTGCCTCCTTGCCACATGATGTGCCAATTCTATGTTCACATTACCCCAGATGTCTCTTCAAAAAACCGCTTGTCATGCCTGATGTATCAACGTTCAGCTGACCTTGGCCTTGGCATCCCGTTCAATATCGCATCATACGCTCTCTTCACACACATGATAGCACAGATTACCAACACAGAGCCGCACGAGCTCGTCATCCAGCTCGGTGACGCACATGTATACAAGAACCACGTCGAGGCGCTTCAGAAACAGCTGAAACGTCGGCCAAGATCATTCCCCAAGCTACGGTTTAAAAAAGGACTGAAGAGTTTGGAAGACGTCGAGCAGTTGAAGTTTAGCGTAAAGGATGAGGAGAGCGACTTCGTCGTGGAAGGATATCAACCCCACGAAGCGATCGCAATGAAAATGAGTGTGTAAAACAATTATTGTCATGCTTAGATACCATGTATACGTATTTGATCCTCTGTAGCGAAGTATTACTATTTCCCTGTTCTCAACAACAGGGGCCAGACAAGAGGTGTTGTTTCCATTTCTGGCAATCCGGACTCGATGATCTCACAGATCTAGAGGTCAGTACTAACTGCGTACTACTGTTCAATATTCAAGGCTGACCTGTCCGTGAAGACTTCTATAAACGCGCCGAGGTTGCCCTACTCTATTATGACGGGCAGATTGAAAGCATGTCGTACTTCGTGGCTGGCATTTGCCTTGACCGCCCTGGCTGCATTTACCACTTCAGCTCATCTAGAGGGGGTACGATATTCCCAAGGCGTATGTTGTGACTTCTACTACTAGGCTACAGTTTTCAGGTTGAGCCCACCCCAAAGACTGGCGTCCATAGTGTGCACGAGACAGCTGTGAGTACCTGCCACTGTTTCGCCCAGGCAACAGAAGGTAGGTTCCAGTTTCCTTCCATAATACTTACTAACGAGTGTCATTAATTTCGGCCAGCTTCCCGCGGCGTGGCGCCTTCAAAAGTGCTATGTTCACACTCCATAGTCACCCACAGCCATGCGCTCATGACCCATTCGCACGTCCAAATACATCCCAGATGCCTTCATCCTTTTCTTCGTTTCTTCCGAGCGCACAAGGGAAAGGACCGATTGGAAATGCCATACGCATAATACAGAAGCTATACCACCGACTCTCCTCGTTAGAGAGATCTGCTGGAACCAGGAAGAAAGACGAGGAAGTGCGAACTGGAAGGCCATCAAGGTCATCGATTTTCTGCAACTCTCTGAGGAGTTAGGAAATCCCGAGGCTCTTTTTACCCTTGCTCATGTGTCCCTGGTATGCATGATCATCCCGAGGACGGTAGCGGCCACGTTTGACAATATCACTAGTTTCCTCCCAATATTTATTTCCCCTTAGACCTCGGCTTAGCGTATACATCCTTCTCCACTCATACTTCAATGACTGGAAACGCGACTTCGCAGTCCTATCTTGCCTTCTTCTATGCCACCGGGTATGCAGATGTAGTGCCCACTGACAAGCCCTTCTCTACTATACTCGTCTGGACGTACGAGCTGACAACGTCAATCGATCCTTTGGCCGAGGTTGCGTATATGTACGCTTTGCTCGTGGCTGGCGCAGACTAGTACTAATATGGCTTCTGTTTTAGGCATGATGCATGTGCTCCGGCGGCAACACACCGCCACTCCATTTGATAGAACGACAATCTTCCTTCTCCGAGTCCGAGGTTGCGCCTGCCCAAGGGGGAACTACGACATCCCCGATGCCAAGACTATGCAAGAGTTGGTATGTACAATCTGCGCCAGCTTGAGTCCAGAAACGAATCTCTTGACCTCTGAAATCTCCTTCCATTCTCAAACTTTCTCTCTGATTCCCGGGTGGCAGGCATTTGTCAAGTTCCTAATTTTGCGTAGAGTTATAACCGAAAAGCTGACTATTGTCTGACTCAAAGTGGAAATGGGTGGGGCGAAGGCACGCAGCGCCTTCCTGCCGCGATTGAGAGTACCCGAGTAGTGGGCGTTAGCTGCGAGGGAAGGCGGCCGGGCAGTGGCAACCAGATCACCCCGAAGTCTCAAGCAGTCTCAGCATGTGCAGCGACTTGTGATATCCAGTAGGTCAAACACCAATCCGCAGCAAGAGATCACTGTCCAACGTGTCGGCCACACGGCAGTTAGACTCAGTCACTGGTAGGTCTCAAACTCAGTTCACTCCCTCTCTGCATGTGCATAGGATTCTTAAGTTTCTTGCCTAGTCACGCAGTTCAAGGCCATGATTTCTAGCCAATGTAGACTATTTCCAGGCGCATTGTTATGCTCACGGCGAAGAATGGCTAATGAATTGCATAGTGATTGACCATTCCTATAATCTCCTTCCCATTGGCAAAGACCCATTGTAAGCTGACTCAGAGTACAGACTTCGGTTACTGCGCATGGATGATTCCAATGAACACCAATTCTCGAATTCGTATGACTGGTGTCCACATCGGTTACTAGAAAATCCCTCAAGTTGCCGTTCGTCCCTTCGGTTGCTTGTGTGTTAAATTAGTCACCGAGCCGTGTTGGAGCTGTAACTTTTTGGCCGTGCAGTGCACAACAGTACGTTTGTCCTCGACCCACTCTTTGTCGATCATGGGAATAACAGATGAAACTGTTACGGTATTCTCTTTCCCCCGGCACTCCATCCGTCGTGACTGATTAGGGATGGTTTTTTATGTACAGGATAACATGGCAGGTACATAGCACCATGGCTTGGAATTTTCGAAATAGTGGAGTCTGAGGTGACTAGGTCCATGGCGGGACAGCTATATATGTGGAGGAGGCAAGGCATCATACAATGCAAACGTTTCGCTTGAACGAACACTGCACAGAAATCATGGGTGACGAGCGGACCAAGAAATGTACGTACTACTGCAGAAGATGTTGCCACTCGCAACTGATACATCTTGATCTGAAGGCGTAGTGCTGCAGCGGCAAGAAGCTCACAAACGAGCAATCAAGCACATTGTTAGCTCATGGCAAGAACGACTTCAGCTTATAAGCGTCATTGTAAGTGATTTATTCGTTTTACTTATGTCGATGGCTGAGCTGAATGCCCGCAGACGACTTTCTTTGCATCTGTAGAGGCGGGAATGTTGGTCAACGGCATGCCAGCGAGCTCCTCGGACTTGGACAACAACCTCCTCAAGTCATCAAATGCTGGTTTCCTCGGTGGCTTAATTATGCATGTATTTGCTGGTACAGTGTTGAATATCCTCCGTGATCATACTTGCTCACGGTACCCGATAGCTGTATTATCCTTCCGCGCAGCGTTTATGTTAAATGAATATAAACTGGAAGAGGCCACGTACGAGGAACTCATGGCGGAAGGGACGGCAGGGACAACAGGCTTCAGAGGCTTCATCCTCGTGAAGGATATCGAACATGGCTTGCGGGCTTCGGCTGCAGAGAAGAAATTAGCTTCGGGAGACCTCATGGACCAAACGACTCCGAATGCGTCGTCGAACAATATTACAAAGGGTTCAGACCGAGGGTCGCAGGAACCGCGCCATAAGCCAGTCGACCCGGCGGCTTATTTGGAGGAAGTGAGTTTGCAGTGTGCCCAGAGTCGCTCAGTAGCCCTATTCAGGAACATCCATTTTTTGTGTATCGTGCTGGCCTGCATCGGGTTCGTGTTCACGATCACTGGGATCCTGCTGTATGCCTGGGCCGTCCAACCGTGGGAAGTTGGTCTTGTTACGAGCGTATGCTTTGGTGCGTGTGTGTTGGCAATAGCCCAGTCAATTATCACCACCATTTACCGGGCCAAGGCTCGGATATGATTCATGAAGTGCCGCATTTTCCGTGGACTTTACTTTATTTACATTCTGCATGAACGGCTGGAAATTGACCCGTCGGTGTTTATTAATTATTCCTTGCATTCAATTCCGTATTGCTCTGCCTACATATTAATGGTACAACAGTATAATACCAGTGTAATGATAGGAGTATATGGTTCAAGGCTCCTAGCATATGGTGCTAATGATGAGGTAGGGTGTTTGCGGTAGCATGGCAGACTCATTGAACGTTTCTGGGTTCTCCATGGAAAAAGGGGGATGCTTACCACTAGTCTCCCTAGGCCAGACTCTCCTCTCTTCTTGGAGGAAGATGATCGTTCCTCTAGGAGAGTTTACCACATTCCTTGTGACTCAAGGCGGAGAATAATCCTACCAAACCAACAAAGCACAAGGATGTGAAAGGGTGGCGCCTTTGGTACAATCCATTGACATGCAATGCCGTAGGAGGGCACCCCCGCTATCACTCTAACTTTCAGAATTGCGTCGATGCCTCAGATAGGGGCGAATAAGGACTTAAAAAAAGAAATCTGCAAAAAAACTGCAAGGACGTACGTTCCTCTATCGAAAGGTCTGCCCGGGGGTCCAATTGTGCCCTCTGTATCCTGTGTATGAAGCTTCAAAGTGACACGTGAGGCCGTCAGACAAACAAACCACTGAGCTGGTCTTGTCTAGCCACAAGGTTGGTCGTGGTACAGTATGCATGAATTGAAGCAACACGGTGGACAACGCCAAGTGAGATTCCAAAGGAGCAAAATTGCATTGGTGGAGTTTGACTTTCAGAGGAACGACTATCGAAGTTGCTCTCAAGGCTTCGAGATGGGGAGACGTGTCGTTTCCATTTCTGGCAATGGACCTGTGCACCCATACTAGTAGAGGCCAGTACTGAGCAGTACTACATACCTTCTACTATTCCGAATATTCAAGGCTGACCTGTCCGTGAAGACCTCTAAGCGCCTACGCGCCGAGGTTGTCCTATTCTACTATGACGGGCAAATTGAAAACATGTCGTGCTGCGTGGCTGGCATTTGCCTTGACCGCCCTGGCTGCATTTACCGCTTCAGCTCATCCAGAGGGGGTACGATATTCTCAAGGCGTATGTTGTGCATACCTCGTGGATTTCTACTACTAAGCTACAGTTTTCAGGTTGAGCCCACCCCCAAGACTGGCATCCATGGTGTGCACGAGACAGTTGTGAGTACCTGCCAGTGTTTTGGCCACGGTTTGTATACTTACACTGCGAGCAGCAGGGATCGAATTTTGACCAGGCCACAGAAGGTAGGTTCCACTTTTCTTCCAATCTAGTGTCATTTATTTCGACCAGCTTCTCGCGCCTTCAGAAATGCTATGTTCACACTCCATAATATCACTGGTCAGTTACAACCGTACGCTCATGATCCATTCGCACGTCCAAATACATCCCGGACGCCTTCATTCCTTTCTTCGTTTCTTCCGAGCGCACAAGGGAAAGGACCGATTGGAAATGCCATGCGCATAACACAGAAGCTATACCACCGACTCTTCTCGTCAGACAGATCTGCTGGAACCAGGAAGAAAGACGAGGAAATGCAAAGGAAGGCCATCAAGGTCATCGATTTGCTGCAACTTTCTGCAGAGTTAGGAAATCCCGAGGCCCTTTTTGCTCTTGCTCATGTGTCCCTGGTACGCATGATCACCCCGAGAACGGTAGTGGCCACGTTTGACAACATCACTAGTTTCCTCCCAATATTTATTTCCCCATAGACCCCAGCTTAGCGTATACATCCTTCTCCACTCATACTTCAATAACTGGAAACGCGACTTCGCAATCCTATCTCGCCTTCTTCTATGCCACCGGGTATGCAGACGTAGTGCCCATTGACCAAACAAAAGCCCTTCTCTACTATACTTTTGCCGCACAAGGGGGTGATAAAGGTGCTCAGATGGCTCTGGCGTATCGTTACTGGAGTGGGATCAGCGCTCTGGAGGACTGTCCTCGAGCACTGGAATGGTATGAGGAAGCCGCCGATCAAGGTATGCCATTTAATATGCGGAAATCAAGGGGCAATCTGACCTGCTGTCCTGCAGCGATGGAGAAGTTTTTCTCTGGCCCGCCGGGTGGGCTATCTTTACCCTTCACTCCCACTAGTCTTTCTGATCTGGACGGGGGCGTGTACGGCCCTGGTGCAAGCTTTGCCTCCACTGGCTTTAATGTCATTAAACCATCCGTGAAAGCTGGATTCGCTCGGGCTGCCGGAGAGACGTGGGAGGATTTACTCGAGTATTACATGGTAAGCTTTACCAACGTATGTATCTTGGGATCACAAGGTCATTCCGTGTTATTAGTTCAATGCCGATCGAGGCGAGATGGACTTCGCGTACAAGCTCGGTAAGATATTCTATCAAGGCAGCATTTACGCGGCTGGAGGCGGCATTGCCTCGGGATCGGAGGGCGTTGGCCGCGTCTTGCAAGATTTCGAGCAAGCACAGTACTATTTCCTCCAGATTGCACGTCAAGTGTGGCCACGCGATCCTACGAATCCCCTGCAGCATAAGGCCTCAGCGTACAAAGCAGAGGGTGTGGCTCAACCGGGTTGGGCACCGAAGAGTGCCGCGTATCTAGGAAGAATGTACATGCGTGGCGAAGGGGTTAAGCAGGACTACGAGATGGCAACGATGTGGTTTGAGCGCGGAGCGGAGTACGGTGACCGGGAGTGCCATAATGCCCTGGGCATCTTGTGGAGGGAAGGGCTCGTCAAGGGCAGAAAAGATACTAGGAAAGCGCTCGAATACTTTGCGATCGCTGCTGGGCAGGAGCTAGCAGAGGCTCATGTCAATTTGGGCAAACATCACTATGGTCAGTTGGTTGCTTTTCTGGAGCAAGTAACATTCTCATTGCCCTTACAGCCCGCGGGGAGCTCAAGCTGGCAGCCACCTACTTCGAAACAGCTATTCGCTTCGGATCGACGTTCGAGGCACACTTCTACCTTGCCAAGATCCACACTATGAACATGCGAGCTAATGAATTTACTCAGGACTATGCTGCGGGCTCTTGTGCGAGCGCAGTATCCTTCTATAAGCTTGTTGCGGAGCGTGGTGTATGGGATGGCGATATCGTCAACGAAGCTGAAGAGGGATGGAACAGCGGGACTGAACGTGGCAAAGAAATGGCGATCCTGCGTTGGTGGATCGCTGCTGAGAGGGGATATGAGATCGCGCAGAACAATCTTGCATATGTCCTTGACCAGGGTGGGTCGCAATCTGTGTTAGGATCTGTTGCGGCTGCTGATCAGAATTTGCAACTGAAGATAAGAGCATGCTCCGCTCGACGCGTTTCTCTCCTTTCCAGGTGTCGAATGATACCGCTCGCCTTGCACTAACGCAATGGATTCGTTCTGCTTCACAAAGGAACGTCGACGCTTTGGTGAAAGTTGGCGATTATTACTACCATGGTTATGGTGTATCCGACGAATCCGAAACTGTTCGTTGGGAAAAGGCTGCCAAGTTTTACCAGAGTGCAGCCGATACTCAGCTCAGTGCACTCGCTATGTGGAACCTTGGTTGGATGTACGAAAATGGTGTGGGCGTACCTCAGGTAAGCCAACAGTCAGGTCTGAGCACGGTTTACGAGAGTCGAATTCATCTCTTACAGGACTTCCACCTTGCAAAAAGACATTATGATCAGGCCATGGATATAAACACAGAGGCTTATCTGCCCGTGACGCTATCTCTCATCAAGCTTTATGCAAAAAGTCTTTGGTATACATTCCAAGGCAGAGGAAATGGGCTTGATATATGGGGATACGATGAAGATAAAAGTAGGTTTATTGTGGGGTTTGGGGCTGCAGTGTTGACTCCTTCTCTAGTGTCTGTCTCCGAACGTGCAAATTTGAACCGCGAGATCGACCCTGCATCGCGGTCGCAGCCAACAGCAGAGAATGGTCAACAGAGATCGCATGGTCCCGACGAGAATGTTGACAACTTCGAAGATGATGGCCCATGGTATCTTGGTAAAGCGCGAGAAGAATTTCAGCGACGGAAACAACGAACTATCCGTCATAGGGAGGAGGAAGATGATCCCGTGCAGGTTTGTTGCATTTGTCTCTTCTATCGACACTCAGGAATAACTCTTCTACCTCAGTGGGCGCGTGAAAGGAGAAATGCAGAGAATGAGCGCGATAGCGACTTCGGACCGGAGGATTACTTCGATGCCGCACTTCGGGGAGGCCGTCGCGGGGAAGAGAATTTGGATGAGTTCTTGGAGATGACGTTGTTAGTGGGGCTTTGTCTTGCTGTTGCCGTGCTCATCTACGTACGGACTCGTCTCGTCGAGCGGATGCGGAGGGAGCAGGAGGAGCGCAATCCTGGTCAGCCACAACCAAACCTTGGCTTATTCCCTCCCCCCGATGACCCAGCACGCCAAGATTGGCAAATTGTACGGTAATCTATATAATAGTGCACTGCCTCTGTTTGGCCGTGTTTTGGTAACCGTCGATACTACCAGGACCTTCGCGCAGGCTTACGACTTACTGTAGTCACGTCGGGCCGGCTGATTCTCGAAGCGCGGAGGATTCATAGTGTTTAGAACTCCACCAAAGATACCCTTCGTGCCCGTCGCTTGACAGCGTCCACCTCTTCCTAAGCCTCCTAAGCTCACCAGCGCTCATGGTTCAAACGAACATCCCTGCCGACGGGACTAGCTCCAGTGCTACCTCTACAATTGCCTTTGATCTAGAGGCTCTCAAAGAGCCCATAACTCGAATTCTATCTGCACCTGGGGTAGACCTCAGCACTATCACTGCAAAACGCGTCCGGAAACAGCTACTTCAAGACGCGTCGCTTGGGCTTACATCAGAAGGACTGAAGGTGCGAAGGGAGGAAGTTGACAGGTTAATTACACAGATTTATGAAGTAGTGTGCCAAGAAGCACCTGATGATGGCGACTCAAAGCGAAAACGAGAGGATGAGGAGGATGGTGTCGATGAACAGGCAGAAGGTAGTGAGAGCGGTGGGGATGCTGAGGAAGAATCAAAACCTCGACCAAAGAAGAAAGGGAAGAAGACAGTGGAGGAAAGCGACGCAGTGTTGGCGAGGAAACTGTCCTCGGAAATAAATGGTCGGTCCCGTAGGGCAGCCTCGAGCCCAAAGAAGACCAAGCGGAGAGTCAAGAGTTCAGCAACCGTGGACTCTGAAGACGATGGTAATGGCGTCGAAGGAAAGAAGAAGAAACGAAGCGGTGGTGCAAGGGGGGGCTTTGCAAAGGAATTCACGCTCAGGTAGCTACTGTTCTGATTCAACTTTTCTTCTGACCTTTGCGATCAAATAGTGAGCCGCTCTCCGTAGTAGTTGGAGCAGAGAAGCTATCGCGCCCCCAAGTTGTCAAGAAGCTGTGGGAGTACATCCATGGACACAATTTACAAAACCCATCAAACAAGAAGGAAATTATCTGTAATGACGCGTTACGCGCTGTCTTTGCTGTTGAAAAGATTGACATGTTTCGTATGAACAAAGTACTTGGCCAGTGAGTTTTGTGCATCACTACGTGTCTAACGCTAACCCCTCCATCAGGCACCTCCATGAAGGATAGCAAGTGGATACACAAGTGGCGCACATTTCATGGATGCCTGTACTTGGGGAATTTTGGGCCGTCGGGTCCAAAGTTGGCGGTGATTGACAAGAGTAGCAATGTGTATTTGGAAGTATCCAATGATGTCATAAACTCGGGCTGTATCTGCGTATCTTTAATTGGGACGAACAGACTTACAGCTAAATACGTAGGGGGCGTAAGCGTAAATGAAGTTCAGTGAAGACTTTGAAGTTTCATCCACTCCTCATCCGTGGCATTGAAGTTTACACCCTTCTTCTTCCACCAGTCCCTGGCCTTGTCCCCCCCACCAATCGCATCTTCTAGAGCCTCCTCGATGTCACACATACGGTATTGAATAGACAGCCCACTCTTGTCCCACCACTCAAGCACTTCACTGCGATTATGACGTGTTGCACCAATGAGGGCCTCCGGATCATACATGAGCTGCAGTCCGCTGCCTAGCCACCAGTCCAATACTTCGATTTTCCCAAGGGTGCTCGCACGGTGCAAGACGTGACGATCATATGGGCACTCAAGTTGTGAGGAAGCCCACCACTCGAGGACGTCCACATGACCAGCAGTGCTCGCCATTTCCATGACGCGTCCAATTTTGAGCTGCAAGCTATGCTGGATATGCTGTTGTCTCCACCAATCAAGTACAGCAATCCTATTCTTTGCGCTGGCCTGCTCAAGAGCAGCCTCCGTGAATTCAAAGGGAAGCTTCGATGATGCCCACCAGTCCAGGGAGGCAACTTTTCCATTCCGAGAAGCGCCGTCCATCGCATCAGCAATAGAACCAGGCTTAGGTGAGCAAAGAAGTTCGGGGTATTGCTCGAAGCCGCGTTTCCACCATGCGAGCACGGCAATGCGGCCATGTTCCGAGGCGGTGATCGGAATCAGATCGTCCTTGAAAATGGATAAAAAGAGCGACCGATACTGGGTGAGGAAGAGTTCGAGAACATGGACGTACTCGAAGCGCACGGCAGCAATGGCACCAAGTTTTGTAGGTGGGTTCGCTGCAGGATCACAGGCTCGAATGAGGGGGATGGAGCCTGTCAGCATAGCCAGGTCTGTGGGACATGCATTGCACCACTCCACTGGCACGGGGAGCGATGTGGGCAAGCCCAATGCACGAGATAATGGCCAGTCGCCCAAATGATCCATGATCAGTGCCAAAATCTCGAATGGCAGGTCCGGCGTTTGTGCTTGGCAAGAAGTTGGTCTGACATCATCCAAAGCTGGGAGAGGTTCGTTGAAGATTGGTGGGAAATGATACGTGTGGCAGTCATGCTGCGCCAGCCGCGATGCTAACTCAGTATCTGTACCTGGAGTTGGAAGATTGCGAATTTTGAGGAAGAGTACCAATTCATCATGTGAAAGCTTTGCGTAGGCATCACAAACAGCCTTCAATGACCCGCCATACTTCTGATATGAAGGTATTTTGAGTGTGGGACTCGAGGAACGAAATAGCGCCTAACTTACCGCCATTAACTAGAAATGTGTTGGAACAGGATCGAGTATTACCGAGTTCGAGGCGAGTCTGCTCGCCTCCCCCGACGTCACGTGCCCTGGCATTTTAATTTTCAAACAGCTATTTTAGACGCGTGACTAGATGACTACCATATCCACAGGGGTTGGGGCTGGTATCACTGGCTGCAACAGATCCGAAGCATTGGAATCTAAGGCAGGGTGGTCCTCCTGTTGTGCCAATCATTATCGGGAGGTGGAACCACTCGCTCCAATTGAAGGTGACCTTCGAAAGTCATCTCTACTCCACAGTGACCTGTTCTGATTCGCCACAGGAGCCAACGAGCCAGTTCATGGTGAAGGAAATTGACAGACACCTGTTTCCGAAAATACCGCATTGGAGTAACCATGTAGGCTGTAGCGAGACGCAAATAAGAGGTAAGTTAGGTCTTGGGCGACCCTTGCCGTTAAGTGGCGGCCTCTTTCATTATTCTGAACACACGTTCCTTTTATCACATTCTTACTGGAGGTACCATATATCCAGTACAGTGTCAGGTAATATTATTTATTATGTGCCCTATCACAGTTTCATCTCACGGCGAGCCCGTGACGAGAACATGGCGGGCTATCCGATTTGAAGCAAGCTCGATGACGCGATTTGTCTCGAACCGTATCCCAGTTTGCATCACTAACATGTGCTCCCATCTTCGCAGATATCGGGCCTATTCGAATGTCTGTCCTTGGTGAATGGCCAGTCAACAGATTTAGTGCTCCCAGCCGGAATGCCGAAAAGGGTTTATGAAAGCTAATTCTTCAATCCGTACAGCTTTTTCCCACCTGTGCAGAAATCGCGCATTTGCAGGTATTGCCAATTGATACAGTATTCCATCTGTGTGATTCTAACATATGAAGTGATAATTTCACCTAGGTTCTAGCTCTTATCGTCTGGTATGCCGCAAAACGCGGTTTTCTGTGTAGTGACATTCCGTTGCACGGTGAAGACGCCGTGACATGCTGTGTCCGTTGATTTATTCCGTGCCACCTGGCACCCACCACTTGTGAGTGCACTTCCTGAACGGATGGTTACCCAACAGCGGAAACTTTCATCTGAATTCCCTTGCGGACCTGCAACTACCCAACGAGTACCAGAACCGAAAGATACCAGCGCCAACTTGTGGAGTCTTTGCGCTAGCTTGGCCAAGATTTGAAGTCATAGTTGCCTTATGAAGATTCGAGCAATTGGCGAGCTACCAATTCAGCATGTGAACCCGTGGCGATAAAGCATCCGTTGTTTGATCCAAGTCAAGGCGGCCTGGACAGAGTTCACCTGCGGTTGGATTCTTCCAGCTCACTTATACTGGTTCCTCCTATCGTCCCTGGTAACAAATTCAACAAAGGCCACCTGCAGGTATGGAAGCTAGTCCTGCTGCGAACACAAGCATGCAGGGTTGTGGTGCAGTTTACAACAGTCATTTTTCTGATCGCGGTCCTCCATGAGCGTTCTCTGATGGGCCTCGCTGCTACACGGAAACTACAGTCGCCTCCCAACCCATCCAACCGACCCTGGGTAACGGAAGGCAACTTTCCCGATCACCTCACTTCTACCGTGCCTGTGGTCAAGCCACCAGGGTTTTCTGGCTGCGTTAGTCAACTCGATAAAAAGGATTTTGGGGGCGAGGGACGAGCCAACTTTCCACTCAGCCCACCAAAGTCAATTCTAGGATGCAATCACACTCCGGTACGCCTTGCACTCCCAAGCCTCCTCTCCTCGACGAGGATATTCCTTCCTGGTAAAGAGAACTCATTTCATTTAGCCGCTCGCTGAACCTGTGTTACGAAGTGACCATTCTGATCATTCCGTTGACCTTACAACTCAATGGCACGGGAGAATGGGCCCTAATACCCTCCAATGGTGAGGTCTATGTGGTCACTCCACTCTTTTCTCATTTTCTTCCCGTAGGAATGCTGAAGACGCGCCAGAAACTGTATTGTACGCAGACATTATATAGTGCTGGCTGGCACCGTCTCATTTTTTTCTTCTTCAAAGGGAACCACCCATTCGGGTTGACGAAGAGTTCTTGCTGTTGCCCATTATGCCTCAGGATCAACCTGGATTCCCTTCGGTCAGTCAGGAAAACCAGGTGATAGATTCTAGTATCTTCATTGGGTATATCGTTTATATCATTTTTAATAGTTTTCGAGCATGTCGAGCCACAACGACCGCGTTATTGACGTCGAGCAGCAGACGCGACATAAAGCTGAACAGAATCCCGATACTGCTGTAGTCGTATATGAGTGCAAGTGGGACGAACAGGGGAGTCCCTGTGGTCAATGGATCGAGGGTCATGCGAAGGGGATACGCACGCATCTCCGCAATTGGCACGCTGTGAATGGACAGACGAAGGACCAGGTCCAGTGCAAGTGGTCCAACTGCACTGAGGCACTTAAGTGTGGCAGCATGCCTCGACACATCAAGACTCATCTCAAAGTGACATTCCGTTGCTCGACATGCCAACAGTCGTTTGCTCGAGAAGATTGCATTCAAACCCACCTCAGGACTGCTGACGAATGCGTCGATTCCGAGGCTATTACCGTTCCTGGACTGGGGGCACGACGCATCGTCCCCCCCAACCCTTAGCATGCCTTCTCCTTGCCTTCCATTGGGTGGAAGTCGTATGTTTGTTGTTACTCATTTCAGTTATTTATTGCTTCCGACCACCCAATCTGAATTACCAATTGCTAGTCAACGTTAAGTTACTTAGGGGATCATTTGCAAATCGCATATTTGTTTGACGCCAGAAACTGTGCATACTCCACCGAAGTGAACCACGCAGAGATACGGGGTGCATTTGCCTAAGGCATGAGTATAACATGACAACTCCACCGATCCTGATCAGGGTGACATGACCCGTGCTGAAAACTAATGTACGAATTCTCTCCATGGAACGTGTGCTGCAGGCTCCCTGTCCCATTCCTGGCTAGCATGCTAAAACTGCCGCGGATCATGACCCGTGATATTGTAGAGCTCAGCCGCTGAGGAAGTTCGGATCTGAGTGTCCACAGACAATCCATTGGCGGTGGCTTCATGGGGGGATTTACGATCTCTTCAAAATATGGCAAAATTGCACAGAATCCCCTAGACCACCTTGCATTCTATTACAAACGCACCGAACCATGAACTCAGGAGTTTCTGGCCCGCTTCGGCCCAGGGTAGGGAATACGACGGGACCGTCGGCATTTACATACAGACGGAATTTGTAGGCGCGCACAGGTATTGACGCGGACCTTATCGCCGGTCTCCCTGACGTTGTGAATGGATCGCACATAACGGTGTAGGGTAAGTATGACATGCGTGCGTGGATTGAAAGTGAAACGTACAGGGCTCGTATGTACTAAGGTAGGTTCGGCCGCCGTCACGCTCTTGCAAGTTAAACCAAATACTCTTTCCCTACTAGCACAGACATCCAAGTCCCCAACACGCGAAGCACATTAACGATGCCAGCACTGCCATGGCGAATATTATTTCATACCTACATCATTTCTGCATCTCCCTCGCTGGAAGACGCTAGGCTTAGCTCACAACCTGACCGAGCGCATCGGCGTTCTCGGCATTGGCGGGATTGGGCGCCCTCGTGCCCGCTTTTCCAATGGACGTCAACTACCGCTCTCGTTATCGAAACCCTGATTGGCACCAATTTCGTGCGAGTACGCCCAAAGCCTATATGGTGACCCGTGCTCAATGTGAAATGTGCTAAGTGTTCGTGTTCCACTTTGGGAGGACACTGCGGGCGTTGGCGAGAAGGATATTATGGTGATGGAAAGGGGCGGTGTCGACACTGCACGGGGATGGGGAGGCAGTTGTCCGGGCTTTGGAAGACGGGCATATGAGTTGACGAAAATATCCGGAGCACGACCTGTGGCGCGGATGTGACGTTAGTGCAGTTGGCCATCCGAGTGAACCGCACGTGAATCCTCGGCTTACTGCAGGATGTGCTCCTGCCGCACGCAGGGTCGCGGACGTAGGACACTGAGAGGAAGTGGAGAATGATGCCATTTCCTGACCGAAGACGCGGGCAGGGATTTAATCCCTGAGTTGCGGTGATGGCCTTGTAGTACTCGTTTCGTCGCAGATGGCTAAAGGACGGCTTAACGTGCTGGCCATTGACGCCAACGCCCTCCCGGAGGCGTGTCACGTGTGGAGTCTAAGCTGTTCTGGTCAGGGACGCTATGCGTGAGATCCTAAGCTGTGGTTCTCCGGCACTAGCAAATATAACATTGACATGTCATTTCGACATGGAAGGGACCGACAAGGCATTTCTTCCCGACTTATAATCCGGCAAACGACTTGAAAGTTCAAGTTGCACTTTACCATCACCATGCCTCGAATTCTGTTATGTGGTGAGTGCAACTCACCTGCATCCTCCATGACACCCGAATGCTCACCTGGTAGCAGGAGACATCGTTTGGGCGCACAATGAAGTCAAGCAGCTCTTTAATGGCCTTGCAAACGTAGTCGTACGTCATAGAACGTCTTGTGCGAACCCACTACTCATTCCCACGTGACAGCGGATGGACTCCCCAGACCGGGCAGATTTCCTTGCGGGGCTGAGGCCAGGTGGGAAATACAATGGAATAGTAGGTATATACCGTCACAACGATTCTGCGGCCCGGGTCGGCGTTTTCGACAAGGAAATCATTGATGCCCTCGCTGCGACTGGTACCATCAGATGGATCGCACACAACGGCGCAGGTTACGATCAGATCGACGTCCGACAATGCACTGCTAGAGGTACGCCTTCTCTGGAGCAGCCTATTCCTGTTTCTCCATGCACATACAGGCATCAGAGTGTCAAACACGCCCGGCGCCGTCGACGATGCCACAGCGACCACGGCGCTCTTTCTCATTATTTCCTGCCTCCGCCACTTTGCCTGGGGCGAGCGTTCTGCCAGGGAAGGAACATGGAAAGTGCCGATATCCTCGGCGAGAACGCACGACATCACCGGACGTACACTTGGTATCCTTGGCCTCGGCGGGATCGGCCTCCGTCTTGCCCACCTCGTACATGCCTTCCCGATGCGCGTCATATACTACTCTCGGCGCAAGGTTGCGCACGCGCCCGAGTGGTGCGAATATGTAGGGAGCATGGACGAGCTACTCAGGCAATCGGATGTCCTCAGTCTGCACGTCCCGCTGCGTCCCGATACCGTTCACCTCGTGGGTGAGAAAGAGATCCGGGCGATGAAGAAGGGCAGCGTTATTGTCAACACAGCCCGCGGCAAAGTGATCGACGAAGAGGCGATGATTCGCGCATTGGAAGATGGGCACGTAAGTGGTTCTTTTTACATCTTTATTCGAAGACCGTGCGTGATTAATTCGGGCGATTTTTTATAGCTCTCGTCAGTGGGACTCGACGTCTATCCTGACGAGCCTAATATCAACCCACGCTTGCTCGAGTTCCCGCAAAACACGCTGTTGCCACATATGGGCACAGAAAACCAGGACTCTCAGCGTGAGATGGAGGTTCGCGCACTTACGAACCTGAGGGATTTCCTTGTGGAAGGGTCCGGTAGGGATCTTGTTCCCGAGATGAAGGGCAAATTGTGAGATGAGGCAGATAGTATTTAGTGCACAATGAGCTCGTTCGGTCTTTATTACGGTGCAAAGCTGAGACTCGGACCTCATATCAACTGGACGCCACAGGTTCTTATATTTCATCCTTCCTACCGTCATGGGTATAGCATGGTAATTAAAAATATATATCTCCCGTTAGGTTCATGATCACAGCTTGGCGCGAAGGGTGACTTGACCATATGCCACGTCTGTCTTAGCCTGACCACGTAGCTCGCGACGTAGAATCTTCCCAGAAGCACTGAAGACATATTATCGTCACCATAGGTACAGTGGCTCACCACAGGTACCCACCTCTTGGGAATCTGTGGGGCTATTACGATCCCCCCACGTAGCCTCTTATGCGGGGCGACCCGCGCAGCAACCCAATCCTGCACGCCCAGTGCAAATGATTCCACATCTTCCTGCGGAACAACTCGTGAAGGGACGACGTATGCCCTACACAAGTAAATACAACACATGAGGCAAATGTTCGGTGAGTTATAGTAGGGCCAGGCCGAAGGCTGTTCTTCTGGCCCGCCACGCACCTGGGATATTCAGTTGCTTCCTCTTGGCATTCTACCCCGATCACAGCTGTATCAGCCACCTCAGGATGTTGTAGGAGGACAGACTCGAGTTCCGCAGGTGGCACTATTAAAGCTGAGTAATACTAGGGAGAGAGGTACAGCAGACTACCTCACCTTGGAATCCCTAACATATGCGAGAAGGGCGTCCAGCACAACGGAATGCCTAGATGCGAGAATAGACGTACCTTGTATTTAATGAGTTCCTTTCGTCTGTCTACGATCGTAAAGATGTCGTTCTTGTCTCGCTGCGCAATATCACCAGTTTTGAACCACCCGTCAGGAGTAATAGACGCTGCAGTGGCCGTTGGGTTGTTGAGATATCCCTGGTCGTGTCATACGTAGCGTCAAGAGAGGTGACGGGGGTTTCTAATAGACGAACCTTCATGACCGTCGGGCCTCTTATCCACACTTCGCCTCCGTCTTCGATATCAGTGAGGACCTGTATTTGTCTCAGGGGGGTTAAACTGATACCACAGTGTGGAAAAACGTACCTCCCCGTTCTCTTCGCGTACCAGCCGGATCTCGAGGTTAGGAAGGACGAATCCCACGGAGCCAACATAGTCGTTTGCATGCTGCATGGGCAGCAAAAACACTGTAGGTGATGTCTCCGTGAGACCGTACGCTGTATAGCATTAAACGTTGTTCAGCTTTCACGCCCTGTAGGGGGATTATAGACTCCCAAGTCCCTCTCACCCTGTGAGATAATCACGTTCGCGCCGACACTTTGGAAACGCTTCCTGACTACAGATACTAGATCAGAACTAAGCGGGGCGGCTCCGCTGAATATAACACGCATAGATGTAAGATTATATTTGGGAATAGCTGAGAACATAACGCGTCAGTTCTTTTGATTGTGTTATCTGGACGGGTTCTCCAGGCACAGTTGGCATGGCTAGTCCACGAAGCAATACATACCTGGGTGACGAGAAAGCACGACCAGTATTGGAGGAACTACAAGCACGATGGTTGTCTGGTACCTCTCTATTGCTTCGAGGAATTTCTCGGGATCAAACCCAGCCATCACGACAGATGGTGTACCCAGGGCAATGGGAAGCAGAAGGAGCTTTATCGCGCCGTAAATGTGGTAATACGGGAGACAACCAAAGTGTACGTCTGGCTGGTTAGTTTTTCGCGCCTCGGCTAGCGAAGGAGCGAGGCATGGTGTCGCCTGCGGCCACACAGGCTTGGCGATATCAATGAGAGACGTTAAATTATAATGGGTTGTTTCGACGCCCTTTGGCTTTCCGGTGGTTCCCGATGAATAGCAGAGACATACTGTCTCGTCGGACCGCTGTCCGTCGAAGCTTACTTCTGAAATGAGTTCTCCACGGCCAAGAAGGTCCTGCAGAAGGGTGAAACCTGACAGGTGTTCACTTCCAGGGTCAGGCACGCCCGTGAGCCAGTTCGAGGTGGCAATGACCACCGTGGCACGGATGTCCGAGTCGGAGAAACCTATGGAAGCGAGCATTTGCTGCACAACCTTGAAGAGGGCAGGATGGACGAAAATAAGGTGGGCGCGCGCATCGAGATACTGGTGTTCGAGTTCAGCTGGGGTAAATGCACTGTTGGCTAGCGTGGCGGCAAAACCGGCGGCGGCGGCGCCTAGGAAGATAATGGGCCAAACGATGCTATTCGGAGAGAACACCAAGACGGTCGGGCGTGCGCTCGCATTGGAAGGACCTCTGAGTGGTTCTGGGAGGCTGTGCAGAGAGTGGGCGAGCTGCAATGCGTAGGAACGGAGCGACCCGCGTGATATGGATGCTCCAGTAGCAGCGTCGATGAAGGCGGGGGAGTGAGCGGGGAATCCACCGACGAGGTGTGGGGTATCTGGAGACGTTCCAAGGAGGTGGGTCAAGATGGACCTGCGAACCAGAGGCACAGAGGGCACGGGCGATGTAAAAATCTGACCAGCCATGGTATGGGAAGTGTTGAAATGTTTGAACAGTGAAGTTGCGCATGACAGGCTAATTATGTACAGATCTAATCTTATCTTGCAAGCACCAGCTGGGGTTGCGCCGTCGAGGAGGTGGGGGTGGTGAGCGCTGAGCCCCTCTTCGTCGCTCCTCATCATCATGTCGCTCTTCTTGTGTGCGGACTGTGGGGGTTCCAAGACGTCTGCAGTCATTTGTGACGCAGACGGATGCATCGTTGGGCGCGCTCTCGGCGGCCCTTCAAACTTTGCCAACATCCCCGTGGCTGTCTTCACTGATACCGTTCGTTCTGTCGTATCTGATGCACTCAAATCTTGTGTCTCCCTACCATCGCCACCTCCCACGGAGCTCATCACTGCTGCATGGTTTGGAATCGCGGGCGTCGATTCCCTTGCAGCAGTACGAATGGCGTCAGTAGCTCTCAGCGAGCTCCTTTCCATCCCCATTGGTCCACGCCTCATCATTGGCAACGACACCAGCCTCCTCGCAGCCCCTCTCCGTCGGTATCCCGGTGTCTTTCATGCTGTCACCGCCATCGCTGGAACTGGATCAAACATTGTTTCGTTCACCCAACCCCCCTCGGGCACATTCAACGAACTCGCTCGCATCGGTGGGTGGGGATGGATCCTCGGTGACGAAGGTGCGGGATACCACGTTGGCAGGGAAGCCATCCGACAGATGATGATGGACGTCGCACGCAATTCTCTAGGCATGACCCCTCCCCCCAGAAGCAGTCTCAAAACGAAACTCTTGGCTTACTTTGGGATCACCAGCGAAGAGAATGCAGCCGAAGTTCTCGCCATTGTACACACACCCGAATCAGCTATGGAATCTGCGGGCGCTGTAGAGCACCTGCTTGTTCCGCGGCAGAAGCGTCTCTCCCAACTTAGTCCCCTTGTGTTCGATGCCGCGTTCAGGGACGGGGACGAGTTCGCGCTCAGGGTCCTCGGGAGCGCTGCAGGTGCTCTAGCAGATCAGATCGCCCTGTTGTGCATTGGTCCAGATGAAGATCGGACTGTGAAGCCTAAAGGTGTGTTAGCCAGTGATGCGCTACTGTGTTTTGGAGGGAGTTTGGTGGGCGTCGAGCGTTATCGGACACTTGTGCTTGATGAACTCAGGAAACGAGGGCATGTATTCCGACACGTCGAGTTCGTGGAGGATGCGGCTGCCGTTGGGGCAACCTGTATTGCAACTAGTATGGCTGTGACATTCAACTGAAGGGGCGCCATGGTCTAGGCTTGTAAAAAGCCACCCAGTTGACAAGTGATACTCATATGTAGGCATGTTTTAGTATGATAGTGTACGTTTCAACTCAGGTTTGCGGGGCGATATCCGCGCAATAAGACTTTCAGACACAAACACTTTGCAAGCCTGTATACTCCAATAAGTGTCCAATTGTGGTCTAATGTACCATATAAAATAGTATATACCTGTGGGAATATTGAAATTCAGATATTGACCATATGTGGACATGTTCTGGGAGTAGTGGTCGGGTTATGTAATCTTCCAAGGAGCGGAAATAATCAATGGTGTGGACAAAGAACAGGCATGGTAGACACTTTTACTAGGATTAAAATATTATCATGCATGACAGGGACAGGCCCATCAGGTGAAAAAGGCTCTCACTACACGACTTGGATGGAGGTGACGGTCGTGAAGGTTTGCCATTCTGTGCTATTTTGAAAAACTGGATTCGGTCACCGGGAGAGATTGACAGATCATGATGCGAAAAGTTTTCGGCGTGTTTACGATTTTTATAGTCATACTATGACGAATCGGTTTCTAATTTACATAGTCGAAATCCACACTTGCAGTCGTTCCAATATCCGTCGGAATCTTGGTATATGTTGTGATGCCCGGCCCGACCGGCCCATGGTCACTGCGATCGCTACGTGGCCATCCGGAGCAATCAAAGGGATATTCCAAGATCCACGTCCGTATAATTAGTAGCGCTGGCAAAGCCAACCAACGGGGAAGATAGTCGTTCCTTGTGGCGTTCGGAACACACCCGTGCTCTTTCAAGCTTTGACAATTCATCGCTGTGACGGTGCCAGGTCATCAGGTTTTCACATCTGACACCTGGCACGTCCAAGGACATTGAACCTCATATCTTGACGAGAAGAGGGAGACAACATGCGGGCTTGGTGAACGTATATCAACCTGTCACTCCGTTACATTCATCGCGCTCGTTCACTGATTCTATTCGACTTCCCACATGACCAACTTGCTCGCCGCCGATTCGTACAACGCCGTGTCGACGAACGTACAGGTGCGCGTTTCACGCGTTCAAATCGTATTTGGCCTCATTACAGTCGTGATAGCTGACACGCCTACCGAGTGATACGACTGGCCTCGAGCGAATCATACTCTCTGCCCAAGGTGAACTCCAGCGTCTACTCAGGTAAGAGAGAGATACCCACCCCATCCCCGTTCGCGTGTCTAAGCATCAGCGCTCTCCACTATTAGCATCTTCTTTGCACGTCCCATCCATGTCGAACGCATCTACGCCAACACGTCCCCTCGCCTGCAACCCGCCTCTCCCGAGCACCCCATCACACAGTCGCGCCAGGTTCACCTCGTCTGTGCAGACAAAACCGTCTGCATTGCCACCTCCACCGTCACAATCACTTCGCCCACCGCCGAGCGCGTGTTCCTCGACGACAAATATCCTATCGGCCAGACCATTCGCAAACTCGGACAGGGCCACCGATTTACTTTGCTAGGTGTCGAGACGCCCACCGTTGGCCAGAAACGGGAGCTTCGTCGGATGTATGTTCTCGAGACGGAGGGGTTTTATTGCGAGATTCTGGAGGTGTTTCCAGACAGGGAGATGTTTGCACGTGGAGAAGCTTGGCTAATGGAGACCACGACGGAAGTCGAACGGGACGGTTCGTGCGCGAGCATGACAGACACTCGTGGCCTTGGCAAACCCGACTGGCTCACAGCCAACAAGGGATCTGAAGTTGTAAACTAACTCGCGCTGATACCCCCTGTAATACTACCTAGCTGGATACGTATAATTCATTTCATACCCCATGTTTTTACACAACGCAGTAATCCCACCTTGTCGTCGAGATCGACAGAGACATGGTCGACAAGCATAGAGCACCTACTAGGCTTACACTCCAAGAGAAGGACAAGGTTCAAGACAGCACAAGTGAAAAAGTGAAACACATAACACAGCGGGCATAACGAAAAGAAACGGAAAATGCGTCAGTAAGAACACGCAATCGATAGAAGGGAAAGCATTGTGTAGATAGGTCACTGCATGATATCTGCGTAAACTTAGTGTGGTACAAAATACTAGACTGCAAAGCGAGAAAGAACCAAAAGACCAAAGACAGACGAAGAGGGGTGTAGATTGCGTTTGATAGGTTAGGTGGGTGGGGAGAGAGAATATAAATGTTGCTGGTTGACTTTGACATGGTCGATTGCGTTTGATGTGTGGTAGACGTGGCCAAATTCTAATGGAGATAAAGCAGTTGCTGTGTGATTGCAGGGTATGTTGATGCGACAGCGACGCAGACGTTTGATAAGCGAGGCATGGACATACTCTCGTAAGCGATGCAGCTGAGAGCGGGAGTAGGATGATCCCCAGTGACGACCGTAGATGTGTTGAGATGAGATCTACGGCTTACACGGCAGCTGTGACGCAGTGGCCGGGCTCGGAGCTGCTAGATGGAAAGGTACCAGGATGAACCTGACCACAGCGTCAACGGATCAGTCGGCCCCAGTCCAGCCGACTTTCTTTCCGCTCGCCGCTCTCCTTTCGTGGAAATGCGTTCCAGAACCGGAGGGTCTCGTCGCCCGCTCCCGTGACGATTGTTTCACCCTCGGGACTCATCGCGAGGTAGAGTACGCGGTGCGTGTGGCCCGTGAGTGCCGCAACCATCGAAAGCGAGGGGTATCGCCAGATGCAAATCTGGTTTTGAGCAGTCGTGCTCGAGAACCCATGTGTGCTGACCAGTTCGTGGGATGTCATTGACCAGATCAGATTGCAGACCTACACAGATTGAAGTGAGCTCGAGAAAGGAAAGGCAGGTAACAGCACATACCTGGCTTCCCGTGTCCAGTTCATGCAGCATGCTTCCGTTGTATGTATTCCAAAACCGTATATGCTTGTCCTGAGTACCTCCACCGGTGGCCAATACCCCAGATACATGCGGATCCCAGGCCAATGCCTTTACAGCCGCGGTATGTTCATGGAATTTCCACAGTGGGACATCGCCTAAATCCTCTGACGCAGATATGCTTCCCGAGCGTGCACGCGTATTACCAGCTGGTGATGATCCGCTCACGCCCATGATCGCACCCGGATTTGCACTACTCCGCCTCGATCCTCTCAGATCCCAGATACACACCTTATTGTCGTTCCCACCACTTGCGAGCATCGCGCCTGCGGTGTGCACACCGAACCCTGGACCAAGCCCTCCACTCCCTGCACTGCTCTCCCCGCTGCCACTCCCTGCACCGACTCCTCCTCCACCGGTGTTTCCGGCACCTGTGCTCCACCGCAGTCCGCATACCTCTTGTCTGTGGCCCGCACAGCGACGAAATGGGCGAGTTCCGGGTTCCCGTAGGTCGCGGTGGTGTACCATGCGATCGCGTGAGCCTGAACTGAGGACATGTGCGTTCCAAGAGAGTGCACCGATGCGTTGCGAGTGTGCAGGATTATATGACCGCAGGAGTGAGAGTGTCGATGCATCGTATATGTGGAGTCTTCCGGATAGCGTTCCGACAGCGAGTGTTGTCCCCTTAAAACAAAAAGTTGAGATAAATGAGGATGACTGGGGGGGAGGAAGACTGTACCTTTTGCACCCATGCGACAGAGCTTATGCTGTCGCTCATACCAGTGAGGTCACACAGTTTTGCGACGGCAGCGTTGTGAGCCGTCCAGAGGTACACGCATGCGCCAAGACCGACACCGAGAACGTTTGTGCTGCTCCAGTCGACGAGGTTGAGGTAGAAGTCGTCTGCAAGGTCTGGAGCGTCGAGTACGCGGTAAGGCGTTTTGCACACTGCGCGGGGCTGTCGACGGGGTGATTCGAGGAGTTGACGGGACGACGCGCGTACGGGAGACATGGAGTAAGCTTCGTCAGTGGGTGTGTCTAGCCGGCGTGTTGGTGTTGGTGGGCCCGATGAGGGTGAAGTATAGTGGAATATTCGTCGTCTGGTGGGTGTGGTGGGTGCGATCGAGGACGGAGCGACGGTGGATGGTCGAGATGGGGAAGCGGGCCGGTGGGGTGATGGTGGAGTAACTTCGGTATGCAGGATGGAAGTAAAAATCGCGTTTGCTTGTTCTGTTGGGTGTCAGCAAGCGAGACAGAGAAGCAAAAGAAGTACGGACCCTTAAGCGCGTCAGATTCTGTTGGGATGATGCGGTTCTTTGAGGGTGTCGAAGGTGTCGACTCGTCCATGAGGTGGTACGAGGTCCGCATATCCCCGGTGTCGCGAGATGGAACAAAGCGGTCGCCATAGTCTCTCGGTGTGCGGGTGTCGAGGGGCGAGTCTGGGCCGGTGCTGTCGCTGGTTGTTGGGCGGGAGTCGAGGGAGGGCGTGTTCGAACCAGCAAATATGGCGTTTATCCGGGGTCTGTTCCTACATGGTGCACCGTCGTCGTCGGTGTCGGCATGTGCAGCGCGGAGTCGCTTGCCAAACGGGGAGTTTTTGAGAGAGGACATGGTGTTGGTCGCTGGCATAGACGACGAGCGAAGTTGAACGCGTTGATTATGTAAGACACAACAGCAACTTGGCAAAGAACGACTCGGACTAGGGTACTGGATGTGCAGTCATGAACGTAGGCCTACTTTGTACTTGTTCTCTCCAGCGAACTAACAACCGCGTAGAATCTGCTCCGGACTCTCACAGAGAACCAGCACAAGCCACCACATGACCTCGTCCTTCTCCTCAGCACTGTCAAGGATGTCCGTGTAAGCACTCATCTATCTCTTACCCCTCTCACCCATCCCATACACATCCAACTTAGCGCCAGGCAGTCGACAACAAAGTAGCAGATCCATTCTATGAATCACTGGAAGGCCTTATTTACGACCTCAGAACCGTCACTATGGTCTGTTCGCTTCATCCATTCATATGTCTCGTTCACTTCACCTTCTTAAGGACAATCACGATGCAGAGGCATTCCTCAAGCCCGTTTCGAAGTCAGACGTGCCCGACTACTACGATGGTATGTCTCACATAGCAATGTATCAGTCACCCCTCATACCTTCGTCAAGTCATTTCCAATCCCATGGATCTCCAGACCATGCTCAAGAAAGTCAAGGCAAAATTATACAAGTCTAAACGCGATTTCAAGGATGATCTCGACCTCATGTGGGCAAACTGTCTCACTTACAATGCCACAGAGGTACCGTATCGCTTCTATCCCCTCTCTTGGCCTGCTTACCATCTCACTCAGGATCACCCACTCCGCCATTGTGCATTGCGACTCAAGAAGAAAGCAGACAGACTACTCATGAACATTACTGACAGAAAGGACAGAGTAGACCCTCCTATCCCAGGCGATCCCCAACCCAGTGCCACAACCCGGCCCGTCGCCCGTCCAAGGATCAACGGTATAACACACTCACCCCAGGACCGAGAAAGAGACCGCACGTCTATAAATCAACAACACCAACGTTCTCCTACCCTGTCTGGAACAGGATCCACCATTTCTACCAGGCACTCTGCAAACGGCAGATCCGTCGTCGGCGGGTGGTCAACGTCCACCGCAGAATCGAGGTCGAGGAGAGAAACACCCTTCCATGACTGGCCAGCACTCATACGGACACCCGATGGCATGTCCACATTCCGCGATCTCGATCAAGGCGTCGCACAGTTGTTGGATGCTGCCGATTTTCAGAGTGGCGAGCCTGGCCCATCCACACTCTCCCACGCCCACAATATTGTAGCACGGCTTAGGCAATACACATTACCCCCAGAGCCTGACGATGAGGACGCTTATATTGACGGTATCGATCCCGACGTTAAGATGGAGACGCCGAGCGACACAGGTGAGAAAAGGAAACTGTGAGTCTTTCTGTTATTTCCTACTTTGATCCACAACATTGTGCTCTCTGTCCCAGCATCTCTCCGTATCCCCGCCAATCGAAGCGGCCGCGTTTAACACCTCCCGATTCTGGCGACGAGGTAGATACAAGACAGTCCCTGCCTAGTCCGGAAGACTTGGCAGAGCTATGGTGGGACGCCGTCCAGAGTGACGCCCTTTTCGCCAATGGACTCCCTTGTCTGCCCTCGATAGCATCATTCCCTTCACCCGTATCATCGCGATTCGCACGGCAAACTCTACCCCCCACGTCTACGCAACCACCCACATCGTCTAGGAGGCGTCCACGAACACGACCGCCTTCCGAGGAGGCTCAGTCAGGATCTCTCCTCACGCTTATGAACACCAATATCAAGGCTCTCAAACGCGTACGCAGAACACATACCAAGTTTGTTGCACTTGGATTTGGTGGAGGCGACGATGGGGCAGGTGCAGCTGCAGTTGCAGGTGGAGGCGGGGGCGGTGGAAGCGTAGGTCCGGAGCGCGAGGATGTTCCAGAACCAGAATCTGAGCTACCGGAGGAGGCGACTGATGAACGACCCTGGTCCGCACGGTTACGGGGGACAGGTGGGAAAGGCAAGGTGAGGGATGGTATCGAGATTGGTGAGCGGGTTTCGGGGTCGTGTTTAAAGTGGATGAATAGGAAGGTGTTGGAGCATTCAGGGTTTCAAGGTGAGGTCTGACTTTCATTGGTGTTATGTTCTTCCCTTTGGTCTTGGTTGTGGGATTGCGTGAATGGTAGCGCTGACCTTGATAACGTGGTGTTGCGTGGCCCGGTTATCGGCATTCTGGCAACAGGGGCTTCTGGCGCTGCTTTGGACGTTCTAACAGGCGTCGCTTCTGAGTTCCTCCTGAATCTTGGGCGAACCCTTAGATTCCTCTGCGATAAATATGCACAGACGATGACACCAGAGGTATGTATGCGTGGACTTCGTGCGTATATTTAATCCTCATGATACTAGGAAATTATCCTGCATGCGCTTTTCGAAAGCGGAATCACACACATACAAGATCTCGAGCGGTATATCAAGGATGACGTACTGAGGCAGGGGGCCCGATTGTTAGAGCTGGAAAAGAAACTGGAGAATGCGTATCGTGAGGCGGTAAGTTGTTTATTCTCGTTTCTTACTCTCCCATCTGACATTGTTGTCAACACAGACGAGCGCCGATGTCCTGGACGATGACGCATTGTTTAACTCCGATCAGGAAGAAGACGACGTACTCACGATGGGTACATTTGCAGACGCTTTGGGCGAAGACGTTCTGGGTTTGCGCGAGCTTGGTATTGCCCAGGAGCTAGGGCTTTCGAGCCTCAGTATTCCAAAAAGACTACTCAAGGGAAAGAAAGACGTCTCTGGGAATGTCATGTATGTGGGTTTGATTTTCACATGGGGTTATTTACTGATCCGGGTGCTTTTTTCTGCTACCTCGTACATTCTCCAACAGAGCAAAGCCAGCCGAGGCACTCCTGCCATATCCACCACCTCCCCCCTTTCTACCTGTTACATCCAAGAATGCCGAGGACCAAATTGGACTTCTTCATCCGTATTACCACCAACGGTTGGCTTCACTCGCCGTCACTGCCCCTCTTCCTCCTGGGGCGCCCGTACCAAACATGCCTGGTGCTCCGGTTGCACCTGGAGTCCAGAGTATGCCCAAGCTTACCATACCTGGTTTTCCGCCCCTTCCACCGCCTCCACCGCTCCACTTCCCATCTCTTCCACCAGTCCCCGGTGTGCTCGTACCAATGCCTGCATCCAGTGTCTTACCTACCCCCCAATTGTCAAATGCTCCGTCTGCTGCCCCGATACCCGGCCAACCGCTATCGCAACCACTTGTCTCTGTGCCGGAGGACCCTCCGAACCCTGCACAGACCAAGGTGGGCCCTATCGGACAGGTCATCAAGCCGAGCCCAGCTGCTGCGTCGGTCAAGAAGAAGGCAAAAGGAAAGGAAGGGAGCGGTGCTGGCGCAGGCACAGGAGGGGGTGGGGGTCAAGTAACGGCGCTGTACTCGGGAACTATACCAGACGGGGGTATCGGGACGGAAGGCGTTGGGGTTGGAAGTGGAGGTGTGGGGGCATCGCCCAAGAAGGCAAAGGCAGTGGACTTGCCGCCTGTCATTGCGGCCAGCGCATAGGCCTGTGTGCTTTGCTTCTATTTGGCTTGCACACTGGTTGTCCGGGCGTCACTATTTCGTGCGCTCGTCCGCACGCGACGCGACGCACTGCTTCATTTTGGAACGGTCTCAGGATCGTTCTGTGCGTCATGCGAGCTTCTAATGTTTTTTTTTTTTTTCATGGGAAGTATACCTGTAGCATTAGATTAGTTAATGGTTCACTATACTGTACTGGACTCTCGAACAGCACTCTAGATCCAAGTGCGCGGCAGCACTGGCGAGGCAATCCACTGATCCAAACTTGTCTGCGCACAGCTGTTCCGTGTCAGAACACCAGCCAAACACCTACAAGTACCGGTTCCAGTGACAGATAAAAGATAACTCGGCTCCTGCTTGTTGATCAACCACCGGCTCCACCTCGAACCACCATCATGAGTGTACGTCCCTGCTCTGTCTAGTCACGACTGAATGCACATTGCATTGTGTAGTATCATGCGTCCAGCTATGCTCCGGGCGGATTTGCTAGCCCCCATCTCCCACCTCAGGCTCCACCTGGTGCTGACCAACGGTATGTCTCCACCTCCCCAATAATCGGATGTCATTTTTAAAGAAATGGCAGGCTGTGGGGTTGGTTTGTCGCTGTAGATGAGGACAGATCGGGCTCGATCTCTGCTCGCGAACTCGGTATGCTGTGATCAATGCCGTTTTGATATCCAGGCGCTGATCTTAACAGAGAGAGCGCTTATGAACGGAGATTGGACTCGTACGCTTCTCTTCCTTCTTGCAGGCCTTCTGCTGCTGAATTCTGATGTTCGATGATGTCGTATAGCCTTTGATCTCGATACCGTCAAGTTGCTCATGAGCCTCTTTGTATGGGACTGTCTAAGGCAACTGCATCGGACCATCGAATGCTGATTCTGAAAACAGGACGTCGATAGGAACGGCAAAATCGGATTCAACGAGGTGAGACATCCTTTAGACCGATGTTAGCATCATGCCTCAACCTTCTGCACAGTTCCAGGGGCTCTGGAGGTACATCCAGGCAAGTTACTTGCAATGTCTTAGCATCAATCGCTCGAGAACTCTCTGCAGGACTGGAAAAATGCATTTAGCCACTTTGATAGAGACCGCTCTGGCACCATCGACGGTGCCGAGCTCCAACAAGCACTCTCGCAATTCGGGTCTGTACCCAGCAACATCACATTGTTATCAGTCACTCACCCGTGACCGACTCTAAACCAGCTACAACCTCACCCCGAACCTCCTGCACCTCGTCCAGAGGAAATACTGTACGTTGTCGAGTCGCTCAACCTTAATGTGTGCATGATAGATTTAGACTCGAACGTTACAGCCTCCACTACCGAAACGTATGGTCGCTACCCCTCCGGCATCACGTTCGACCGCTTCGTGCGTGCCTGCGTCGTGATCAAACAGCTCACGGAGGCGTTCCGGAGGCTCGATGTCAACAGGACTGGGTGGATCCAGATCGACTATGATCAATTTATGACTACAATCCTCAGTCTTCCTTGAAATGGTGGAAATGCAGCAGATTGTTGTATGATATTCGACGAAGGATGTACCAAGTGCTAATCCCGTAAATGGCGGGTGACTACATACTACACCAATGAAGATGTACTGTATTTGATGGCCTCCAGGCAAGGAATTTGACAGGTGACAGCTACGATTGATACAAGAGGTTAGCTTGGCTGCCCTTGAGCTACAAAATAAAGAAAGCAAATGGATCGGGGTATACCGCAGGGGAGACTCAGAAATTCAAAACTAAAACAAGCGTAATGGACTCGGTTGAGGTACAGAAAACGCATCCCCTCGGGGACGACCAAACAACGGCTCGGATATTTTTATCCCTAGTGGTTGTTGTTTCGGAGTTGTGAGATATTCTACTCGAAGTTCCTGTACGGGGCACACTCGTCAGCTGCTTGTGGTGTGCCATGGCCTATCTGTGATGCCCACCTCGAAAGATTGCTTATCGTGTGGTGGTGATGCTGTTATGCTCATGAACAACTCGGGTGAGCCGGGTGTCACGGTGCTTGTCATATATGCTGTGCTGGGCGAGTCGTTTGCATAAAATGGGAAGGTTGGAGCGGATGGAGCGTTCGGTGTGGATGTCGGGCCCGTCTTACTACCCGAACGGTAGGCATAATGTCGTAGTTCCTGTTAGTCCATCAGCAGATACCATCGTTAGTCAGTGCATGGTGAAATCAAATGCGTATTACTCTCATCGATGCTGTACGAAGTTGGATGGAAAGGGAAGCGACGATGGAAACGAAGTACTAAGGAAAGAGAGAGGAGAGAAGCCTGGTATGTACCAACCTCGTGTGAGAAATGGCTGTATAGTGGTTGGGCAGATATGCATTGGAATCTTTCGCCCATGGACTTGAACGGGTCGAAGGCGTGTATCTGGGGTAGGTCGGCGGGGATACGTGCGACGCCATTGGTCACGCCTTCGGTGTTTGGGACTGCCAATGGAGTGAAGAGAGGGGGGAGGCCGAGGGCTGCGCGTGCTGCTGGATCATCTGGTATGGGTGGACACGGTGCTGGTGGACGACCAGTGGCGATGTAGGCATTGAGGTAGTCTTGGGTTCGAGTTTCCTATGTTTACACTGTTCAGCGAAACACCTGAGTGGGGAGGAAAAAGAAATGGAGACCTCGAAACTCGAGTCTGGCGTTGGAGTGAGAGAGACACCAATGCTCATAAAATAAACAACGTCGGACATGGCAGCAGTGGACAAGACGGGTCACAACTTCAAGTTGGATCACATTAACAAGAGTTAACAGGTCACAGCGACAACCTCGACTGCCATGCCCCACCAATGCATCAACTGGTTGTCCAACCGCAGACATATAAACGTACTCGTCCTCAGCCATGGCGATACCAATGTCTACACCATTGTTCCTACCGAGTTCAAGGTACGGCGTGTCTCTCGACCTTCTGCTACCATGCTAACCACGCTCACCACCCACAGGACCTCCAGGAACTAGCCAGGAAGGAATTTGATCTTGGCGACGCTAACTTTGAATTCTATTCCTCTTGCCACAATGTATGCAACTCGGGCATCCCCGCCAGGATTAGAGAACAGGTGTGGGGGGAAATCAGCTCTTATATTGGCTGTCTCTCTGTCGTCGTGCGGGATCCCCCTGCTAGTAGCGAGCATCCTGTGCAACTATCAAGTTCGTCGATTTGGATATCGTCGGTTGATTGACGGTTGACCTCTACGTCTACTCAGATACGACTGCTTCCACGCCGCCACCCGAGCAATCCTACAAAATCACACTCGATGACTCTGAACATGACGTGCCTATGAATGCAACACAGGAATGCGACAGTGGACTGAACCCTAGTATGAACGAAACAGGCACTGGAGATGTGGGTGAAGATCTGAACGTGCCCGCTGAAGATCCCAACGATGGGACCAAAAGTGACAATAATCGACCACTTACATTTGTACAAGATGAGGACCTGAAGACATCAGGCGACGAGGGGAAGTCGCAGGAAACTACCCGTCAGCTCAGAAGACGGCGGTCCCGTGAGTTTATAGTAAGTGATGACGAGGACCGCACGCCAAGACGGCTTAGGGCGAGACGCGGACAGACAAGTTCTAGCATTGATAATGGACAGTCCGGGAAAAGGGAGTCTGGTTCAAAACCTAAAAAGCAGCGTGTCGCATCTACGTCAAGGTCCCCAAGCAAAGGCGGTATGTAATCATTCACGTATTTACTTCGTAGTTGTGCAAGCTAACACTAGCAACGGTCCGTAAAGCTATTAAGGAGCGGGGGACCATTGATCGATTGCCACTTGAAACACTTGCACCAGCCCAAGATTCTCCGTCACCGAGTAGGCCTTACTCTTTGCAATACGTGCGAATGAAACTGACAGTTACATTTTACAGGCCGGGCGATAAAACTTGAGAAAGCAGCAGACAAGACGCCGGCGTCTTCACAATTTCGTGAGGAGGACCTTCCATCTGAGCCCAGTACGTTTTCAGTAGCTATTTGTGTCTTGGGGTATTTATGACCCGTGATCAGCAAACACACAGGCACCAATGGACTCGGGACAACAACAACTCGCCGAGAACCAGCGGATCGTGATTAGGGTTGCGCACCGGACCTCAAGGCAGGAGTCTAAATTCACCGTCAAGGGTTCGACCAAGGTATCGAAAGTCGTCACCAGTGTGTGCAGGTCTTTTGGCTTGGAGCCTTCGCAGTGGGTGTCGTCTAGATTAATGGCTGGCGGGGGACTAATAGCATTGTCTGTGCAGAGCGAGGTTGTTCCTTATTGTTGACACGGATGACGATGATGGGGTCGTGGAAAATCTATTCCCGTGCGATAGGGCTGACTCGATGGTGAGGGCAGGTGCGGAGGCCAGCGGCGAATCCAAGTTTTTGCTGAAGCTCGCTGGGGAGAATTGATGGCAATCTATTGCTACATACTTCTAGGTACGTATTGACGTGGTATACGCAATGTAGGAGAGGATGCTATTTAACTTATGTACCTGTATATAGTTTCATGTTTGATCACACAGCTGTTGGTAGTACATAAGTATTTACTGCAGTCCACTTGGATACCTTGTCACACCCTTGTGCTTCCTTGTATCTTGGTACTCCCATGTACTCCCAAGGCAACGAATGAGCATGCGTATGCATTCCCTTGTTCACCATGTGCGAGATCGAATTGGATAACAAACCGTCAAGACTCAAGACTGTCAAAAGAAACACTCCCTCATGAACTTCTTGATTCACCCCATACCTAGACTTTAAATGGTTTTCGAGGCCTACCATCCATCGATATTCTTCCGTACTCCTCAAGAACATCTCGAGTACCATTGGAGGAAAAACATCCAACTCCCGCCTGCCATCCCCGAACGGTTCGTCTCCTGGCTCTACGTTTAGGGAACTTCCGGTTGATGCTCATTTCAGACACGCACGCGTCTACGTATTCCCCGAGTGGCAAGAAGGACGTGACGACAAGGAGCTTATCCAAAGCATGCTATATCTGAAGGCAGATGTACCACTTGAACCCTCGGGTAACCTATCGCTCGTCCGTATACGAGCCATGTGGGGCCTTGAGAAGTGTGTTGTCAGTCCTCTGTTCTGGTCTGTCATAGGATTCTCAAATTTCAATGGTTTTCCGGCCTCCTTAGCCAATTGATCCCCATCGTCGTATACCATTCATGGCCGCCAACCAAGATTACCTATCTCCCCTTGCTGTTCAAGTCCTCTCAGACAAAAATGGTGTACTGAAGCTGTATGGTAAGTGTTATATGTAGGTCCCTTCTGCAACCTAGTCGACCCCATGGGCAGAACCCAAACCTTCCGAAGCTACTCTTGCCATGCGAGAGCAACGCATGCACTACGTCAGAAAATATCAAGCTGAGACGACTTGGTTGTATGAAACCGCATTTCGCAAGCTAGATGAGGTTTTTAGTAGTTATATCATGGTACGTCGGTCTACATTGTGGTGTACCGTGAATGACGATGCAGCAGGTTGTCATATTTGTATTTCTAATCGTCTGTACGATCGAGGCTCTGCATATTCACCAGTTTGGTCGGCTGAAAGTATTTATGGCTCTGCCAAGTTGGTGATGGTAGTTTTGTTTGTGACCAGAACGGACGGATTTTGTATCATATGCAACCCTATACATGTCTTCCACATTGTGTGCGAGCCATTGAAGTAATGCGTCGAAACTGACGTCACTGGAAAATACGGTCACCGCCACCTCCGAACTAGAGTCCGAACTCAACGTCACCGTGTTGATTCTGATTCCAACCAGTGGTGGCAGCCCACGTTGGCGCTGGTTATTATTCTTCCCGCTATCTGGATTCTAGACAGCCTCACCCTATCCTGTTCAAACCTGCGATTGAATCGCGATGAGAATACTGGAAAGGTTTTCAGCCGTCTTGGCTTTCAGGGCGGTCCCAACGACCGTTGCGTTGGTTGTCGTCTATGGTGCAATATTCATCTCTGTGCTTCTAACGGACCAGCTTCCTTCCACTCCCAAAGACACCCGCGGACTTGACTTGGACCAAGCTTACTTGGATCTTCACCAGGTATTCCCTTGTACTTTACTCATCTTGGCAAGGCTAACGGTGCGGCGCCCATTGCGCCATTGGAGGTGTCTGCTCGTCCCCATCCCTTCAATTCGCATGCTAACGACATTGTACGAGATTACATTCTTGATCGCATCTCGAATGTGGCTTCCCGCTATCCTCACGTGGAAATATTCGACGATATCGTTTCCAACGCGTCTTGGGCCACTAAGCCAATTGGCGTGTATTTCGAGGGAAATAACATTCTCGTAAAAGTGGAGGGCACCGATCCTGAGTATCGCGATTCAGGAGGTGTTTTACTTTCGGCGCACTTCGACTCCGTGTCAACTGCTCCTGGCACCACGGATGACGGTATGGGAGTTGTCACGTTAATTCAGATGGTCGAATATTTCGCAAACCACAGACCGAAGAGAACCGTGGTCTTCAACATCAATAATGCCGAGGAGGAGGGTCTATACGGGGCACACGCGTAAGGTTAAATGCTCTATAATCCGATCTCCTCTAACATAAAATGTGACAGTTTCGTGGAGCACCCGTGGTTCAGTATCAGCGACGTCTTCCTCAACCTCGAAGGTGCCGCTGCTGGAGGGTAAGATGAGTGCATTTGTGCGTCACTTCTGTTGATGTCCTATCATAGTCGACCACTCCTTTTCCGTGCTACGTCAGCCATTCCTCTCCAGTCCTGGTCCGGTGCCTACGTTCCACATCCACATGCCAATGTTTTGTCAGCGGACAGTTTCTCTCGTGGGGTGGTGCGATCTGCCACCGACTTCTCTGTGTATGCACTGGCTGGTTTGGAGGGTCTCGATTTTGCTTTCTACAGGGGAAGAAGCCGATATCATACCAAGTATGATTCTGTCCCCGGAACGACAGGAGGAAAGAAGGCCCTGTGGGCGATGATGGAAAACACGCACGGATCTAGCATTGCTCTGGCTAATCGTGACGATTTCCATGTGCATCCCTCTAGCCGGCGAGATCGCCCTGTCTACTTCGACCGTAAGCACCACCTGTCTATATGTATGCATGAATGGTTTATCCCGTGGTGCAGTCTTTGGCAGCGCCCTTGTATTATTCTCGCTTGAGGGATTGTTCATCATGAATGTTGTTTTACTCACCGCTGGGCCCATCACCCTACTGCTTCTCATGTACTCGCAGCGTATTATCAGGGCTACCAAATGGATACGCCAGGGACGCCAGGAAGTGGCTAATGGAGGTGAGGCCCATGAGCCTTGGGGAGTCCGAGCCTTGCAGATAGTGAAGTGCATCGGAGAAGCACTTTGGCGCTCTGCAAGCTTCTGGATCGCACTTCTCGTCAGTGCTGGCCTTCAAGCAGCCTTTGTTGCATTATACGTCAAATTAAATCCATTTGTAGGTGAACTGGCCAATTTGTTTACCAATTTTCTAACCGAAACATCTAGGTCATCCATTCCCATCCATACCTGGTACTTATCTCAGCTCTATCACTTGCGTATCTCAGCACTGTCCTTGTCTTTTCCGTCCCACTTCCCAAAAGTGGCGCTGTCCCCACACCTGAGCAGCGGAGGCTGGAGATTTCCCTGCAGCTGTATATTTTTACCTGGTTGGCTCTCGTATTGAGCACCGTGCTGCTGCGCAGGACAGGGATTGGAGGCACTTACCTTTTCTCATTCTGGAATGCTGCTGTCTTGCTCGGATGTATATTGACATGCATTGAAGCGACGGCCTATCCTCTACTTGGGGCATCCTCCAGTGAACGCACCGGATACGAACCTGTCTTCACAGAAGAAGAAGTAGGGGCTGGAGAGCAAGCTTTCGATGCTGAGGTCGCTGAGCCCAGCGAGACCACGCCCCTCCTTCGGGTGCCACGTGAAGATTCGCCCATTCCGGACAGAGGGAACCAGTGGACAGTTGGCTGGTGGATACTACAGTTACTGGTTTCAGTACCTTTCCCTGTGATCTTGTTCTTCCACGTTGCAGTCATGGTCCTTGGCGGGCAAAACCAGACCCTCGCCGATGGCATCAATCCTGGTGTTGGTGAGTTTAAGTTTAGTGAACGTGGCGATCATTATTTGACATGTCATCCGACACTCTACTAGTCTACACTATGATATCCATCGTCGCGCTCTTGATGGTCCTTCCTATGGCCCCCTTTGCAACCAACGTGCACCGTTTATTGACTTTTATTGTTCTGGCTGTTTTTATTTTGTCCACGCTATACACCTGGTTGGCATTCCCGTTCACCGAACAAGACCCACTCAAGGTTTACTTTACTCAAACGGTCGACCTTAATCCATCGAATACTCATGTCGAACGCGTTACGACTGCCCTCACCGGCCCAAGACAATTCTTACAAAGCCACATTCTCCCTCACTTACCTTCTGCTTACCACGCGTCTGTAGCGTGCGATGACGCGCCGGACAAACCTGGTTTGCAAACATGCAAGTGGGAGGTTGGTGACGATATGACACCTTCTCCGGGCGGTAACGAATGGGGCAATGATGCATGGATCAGCACCTCTGTCGTTCGCACGGGGGAGCACCGCGCCCGCATAACAGTCCGGGGCCAAAACACCAGGAATTGCTATATCGAAGTCGGGAATCGAAAAATAACACAGTTCGCTGTGTCCGGGGATGGTGAAAAGGGGCTTCAGGCTGGGTATAAAATTCCAGATGATGGATTGGACACCATCCGTCTGTGGAGCCGCGATTTTGGAAAAGAATTTGAGGTCGACATTGCATGGAAGGGGCCTGACGACACTGTTCCCATTGGAGGTGTGTCGGGACGCATTAGCTGTGGTTGGGTAGAGTACGAGAGTGGCACAGTTGGAGGTGGGCAGAGTGGGGGCAGGATTCCATCGTTGGAGGAAGTCATTGCGTTCTTGCCCGAGTGGGCGGTGGTGTCCAAGTCAGCTTCTGCTCTTTTCAATGCAGGATATTACTTTCAAGTTTGAGGAATATGTTCCTGCGCTGTACCAATTGTTTTGTCGTTGTACTTATCGTAGCTGTCGCCCAATTGATTACACGCTCTTCGGAAATTATGAGCAAGCACCTTGTTCACGCATGCGATAATCCACATGAATATCAAGGCCTAAGGACAGTCTAGTAGTTTACTGACTGGTCAAGCCTACAAGACCAGAACGGGTGTGAAGACTGTCACAAGGGATAGCTGCACTTGGCCTGAAATCACCCACTTCCCTATCAGGTCACTAGGATAAAAGTTGGAGTAAGGACTCTGACAGGGTGCAGGAATTCATTTTACAGAGGGGCCAAGAATACATGACAACCCAGTATGTAACGGGTATACAGCCTTTTTCTACAACAGTCCGGTCGGAATACATGTTTCGTGCGGAAGAGCGGGCTTAATCGTTCGACAGAAGACTTTTTACCAATGCATCTCGCTTACATTGCCCCATCCGCTGGTCGACGACTTGGCATCTGCGGGTTTGCGTCCCCGGCGGCTGGAGCTCTTGGTGCTCACGACAGAGGACAAATCATCGGTTTCGCCAGCACTTGCAGCGTCCATCTGTTCCGCCCAGGTCATTGCCTTCTTGGGAGTGTTTTTCTTCTGGTTCGTTGCGTTCTTGCCCTTGCCCTTGGGCTTGTCCTTGGTCTGCATCGCTGGTGCTGCTTTGGAAGTCCATGGATCGAAACCCGCCTCGGAAACATTCCAACCATCGTTGGAGGTAGCATCGGCGGCTGGATTCCCCACGTTGGCATTGGGTTCGTCAGAGGTATCGTCGTCACCCCAGCCACTAGTAGGAGACGCTTCAGAACGAGCAGCAGCCTCCCTTTGTTCCATGGCAGCAGGAGACACGATAACACGGGGGGCACCACGCCAGTTGGTCTTCACAGGCGCGCCAGAACCACGGAAGGGGCTTGACTGGGCATTGGTCGCTGCGGAACGACGGTCTCTCCCAAAAGCCCCTCTGGCAGCGGGACCCTTTCCGCGATTATCTTTCTTGCCTTTCTGCGCCGCTCTCTCCTTCTCAGCCTCGGCCCTCCTCTGATCCCGGAGCTGTTTTGCGTATTCCTGACAAATGCCCTTCTTGCAAATAACCCCATGCACGCTGCACAACTGTTTCTCGGGACCCTTTTGGCTCTCTTTCCAGAACGACTCGGCATCCTGTGGAGCATCATCCCAGCCACTGGAGGGCACAGTGTCGGCGGCTGGCCATGCTTGTGTGGGAGGTGCTCCCCCCCAACTTCCCGGCGCGATAGAGTCGAGTTCAGCAAGTCCATCATCATGTTCTACCTCATATTCCTTGATGTTCATTCCGTAGAACTCTTCTTCGAAGCTCTCAGATATTTGAATATGGACCATGTCCGAGTTGCCGGGAACGTCGTTGCAACTGGGTTCGGTGTCAGGATTGGAGGTGGAGGGGCTCGTAGACCAATAGCTATCAGCACTGGTGTTGATGACGTTTTTGGGAACGGAGGAGGCACTGCTCTTTGCGGACGTGGGACTAGTAGAACTCCGAACTGGACCACTGGATGTGCGAACTTGAAGAGAAGGTCCGTTGCTCCAAGCATTTTTTGGAGGAAGACCTGGAGGGACTGCAGGGACTTGATTGGCAGTCGTAGAAGGGATCGAAGCGGGAGAGTCTGTGCGGCATGTTGGTGTGCTCCGTCCCGAAACTGAAGACGAACTGTCCCAACTATCCGCGGGGGGTGCAGCGAGAGTTGCACTAGGTGTAGTATCGGTACGCCCTACAAGAAAACAAATCCACGCCGCTGTATAAAGGAGGGAGTAAAGTATGACTCACAGACGTTCGAAGCTTTCACTACAAAAGGACCACCTCCGATACCAGGTGCGCGGACTTGAGTAGGAGCTGCTTGAGGGACAGTCGCAGACTTTTTAACGTTGGCCACTGGGGGCGTAACTATCTTCGGAAGATTCTGCTGCTTGGATGCGCCTTTAGGAGTAGCGCCGCTCGTTGTTGTGCCAGAGGATCCCTTTGCGACACTCCAGGCAGCTGAGCCTACAACTGAGTGCAGACGATGTTCCATTCGACAATTCTGAGCGAGTGACCCAGGTACTCACCAGGCTTAGGCGCTGCTATCACCTCGGGAACAGGTGGTTGGGTCGCCCCTGGAAGGGGTCTGCATAAGGGATGGTTCGTCGCATCCTCGACTGGAACGTCACAAAAGTGAGTGGCGGGATAAGGATATTTGATGAGTCTGTATCACGCGCATATACGTGGCAGAAATGGAACGTGAGTTCCCTATTGATAATACGTGGCCTTGATGTCGCCTCACCTGTTGTTGGGCGACCAAGACGCGAACCACGATTCGTCGACATATACGCGCTTCCAGCCTGGTGGAAATGGGAAACAAGTTAGTTGTTACACGAACAGCTGGAAAGGAAGCGAGGCTGGGAGAGCAGCAAGAAATTTCAAACTGCCAGAATCAAACAGCCAAAGTAAGTACCTCAGAGCTATGTTGGATGCTCTATAGCCACGGAACGTAACGGGCCCAACTTTCCACCCACTGAACAGGGAATGCAATAGCTTACCATTCTTTTGTACCATACGTCCAGTATGGTAGGTGCAGTAGAAGACCTGCGTTGCTCGATCCTTCTCGTCGCGGGAAGGGTTCCGCAGGAACTCGGACCAGCGGTGTTCACCAAGAATGCGATCAAAGTGTGGGTAGTCTCTGTTGACTTCAATGATAACCGTGTCGCGGGCCTGGTGGATGACATCAACATCATCAACGATCACATTCGCGAGCGATGTTGTCGACAGGGGTGCACAATCGTATCACAAGCTAGCATATAGGCAGACTTACACTGGGTTTATGGAAAATAGCGAAGAAGGCATCTTTGTCTATGCAACACGCAACCCAACGGGCGAAGTCCTGTCTGTCCTGTTGGAGTTCCATGTTGCAGTAGCCATCGCGTGCATAAGGATGAACTACAGAAAGGTATTTTGGCTCGTCATCGCCTGGAGGCGGGGTGGGGATGCGTTTGGGCATGGTGGAGGGAGACAAAGTCCAGCACGCGGCGGACGTGTTGGTTTTATGGTTGGCTTTGTTTGAACCCAGGCGGGGAATTCAATCGATCGACGATAAGATTCGCCTTTCTTCCCGCGGAAAACAGCTTTATGCACCAGATCCGAAGATCTACGAGGTTTGAGCTGCCCCACACACTTGCCCAGAACACTAACATTGTTCAAGTTTCTAGCTTCCTCCTGGCTGGGGCTTCGACGAGGTCAAGTTCGACGGCCATCTCCACGTGATCCGAGTGTCGGAGTGCTTCTCGAGTGACTTGCTCGGGGCGATTCGCGCGATCATGGAAAGGGACTTCTTTGGCGTCTCTGGTCTTGCAAACGACGGTGCATACTCCAGGCCGGTTTGTACAGTAAATTCGACAGCAGTCTACACGTGCTTACTGCCCTCCACTGGTTGTACATAATGCTGCATGTACCTGAGACGGGACAGATGACTAGGTTGTGGATCCAATTTCCAAGTCCTTGGAATTTGGAGCCACCCCGCGGTTCTGGTAAGTGACTGCAGTGCTCAGTGGTTAACTATTGCAGAACCTACCCTCGTGGTCCAACAATCGAAGATGTCGATTTAACTCACCAAGGCCGAAAGACACAAGGTCGTTCTTGACCCAGATGTTCACAATCAAGTACATACCAGTGAGCCATCGCGAATGTTCCATTCCTTTCGTGATCCTAGCTTGCTGTGTGCACAGCAGACATATTAACGAGAACCTGCCAGTCTGACTACTCTCATTGGACGATAAGTAAAGGCATGGACCAACTTGCGGCTTCCTGTATTCCAACCTCCATGCGGACTGTGTGCTTTGTATAAAGGAGGGGCCGCCTCTAGGGAACCAGCAGAAAAGCCCATTTCACCTACATTCACTGCAGTTAGACGTCCATGAATTTCAAAGCTATTGCTACTGTCGTCCTTCTCACCACCCCTGTTGTAATGGCAGGCCCCGTTGCCTACGGCCTCTGCCAAACAGGTAAGCTATTTTACAGGCTTTGATGCTATCGAATGTCCCACCTTTATATTAGGCTGTAATGTACTCGCTGGTGCCTGTTATGCTGCCGCAGGCTGTGTCTTCGGCACTGTTGCTGCCCCTGCTGCTCCCCCAGCGATCCTTGCATGTAATGCGGCCCAGGGAGGATGCATGGCTATATGTGCTGTGGTCGCATTACCTGCACCGATCTTTTGAGTCTCTAGAGGGTTATGGAGCTCGATTTTGATATTGCTGGTGAGCAAAACATTAGTTCAACATCCTCAATGCATGCTATTGAGGAGACCCGTAGCATTCAACTAACTACTCAACGACCCCTGTTCATCCGCAATTGTTCGTGTACATCCCTAGCTTACATCGACTAAACGGTGGCGGCTCCAAGTTTTCAAACATCCCATTCTCGCAATTCCTCTTTTTCGTCTTTCTACTCACATGCCGTCTTCTGTATCATAATGTTTGTGTGGGATGTGGCCATTGATATGTCAAATGGAGTTTGTACAAGAAACTACGAATGATGCCTGCAAAGCAAGCACGGACGATCGCACCGTTGAGATTTCCGGTCAAGGAGAACCCTTGGCTTTAGCTAGGACTCGGAGTGATGATAACCACAGGACTAATAACCTCTGAAAGTGACATTATTCAAACTCAGCACCAGGGGATGCTCCAGTTCTTCTCAGTGTCACTCACAGAAATGGTGCGCCAAGTTGATTCTAACCATTTATCGATACTCCGAATACCAATGTCATACCATCTGTTAGTCGTCCAAACAACATTGCCAGGCAGAAGGTAAGCAACCATGGCAGAGGATGATAGGACGACGTATACTAGTGGATCTTTAGCATGTGCATTACAGAGCTGTCTAGCATCCAACACATACAACCAGGAGAAATGCGACAAGTCCACGAAGGAGTTGTATCGCTGTTGCTACGAGATGTACAAGAAAGAAGGGAGGAATGCTGAGTCGACTGCCTGTCCTATGCAGAATGTTGTCGAGCGCTGGCTGAAGAGGCACCCTGATGCTAATGTTGGGTGAATTGATACCTGATACATCTCATCATGAATTGATGACTTTTGGACCCAGCTTGCATCCGGCGATGGTGAGCCGCATGAGAACGACGTCCTCGAGTCGTGAGAGTCACCTCGGCACAATCGAAGAAGCCCCTGGCATGTGGCACACAGCCCTTCACGCTGAGGCTTAGGTTCTCCGAGCACAGCCGCCCTTAGCCCTTTCCGCCGTCTTCATCGCCCCGCTCAACAGGAAATGAACCTATAGGACTTCCCCTTCACCTTCACTTCGATCGTGCGGCACACAGTTTTGACCACCAGACTACCCGCGGAGGGGAGTTAGTCGAACGTCATAGTAGACCACTGTCGACGCGGTATCGACATGTCCACTTCAGTTAGCGCTTCGCACACTAGTGGCACCTCCAGCACTAGTATCCCAGCATCGACATATCCTTCGTCACCAGCGGCTCTTTCCTCTGGAGCGATATTAGGGATAGTACTGGGTACCATCGCTGTACTTGCAATCCTTGTAGGTCTGGTCATTACTCTCGTACGACGTCGACGACTCCGTTGCTCTGGCTTCGAGAGGGTGGATAACCCTCGTCTGCTGCATGATGTGAAGGGGTCCCCTAAGATCCGCAGCCGTGGAGTCCTTGGTACAGTCGTTGCACCTCCTGGGCGGGAGAGGTATATGCAACATTCGCAGCAGTCGTCGGTGGAACCGCTACTGCTGACTACTGCCGACTACTCTCCGTCACGCACTCGTTCGCCGCGCTCTCCCTTTCGGCCTGCGCATTCGGATGGTGTATTTGTCGCCGAGTATGTCGAGCTGGGGGTAATCCAGGCCGAATATGACCCGTATGCGGTGGTTAATGATTCTACTGGAGGCAGTACTGTCTCAAACGCTCCTCCCGTTGCCAACTGGGAATACTCTCCGCAGTCTAGGTTTGGTAATCAGACCTACTGGGAGATGGAAGAGACAAACAAGACAGCCCAAGGGGCGGTCTCCCATTCGCCCCGTACACCACCTTTTATCAATCGGACACTCAAAAAACACCCTGATAGGGTGCCATCGACTGTAGTCGCTGGTATGTGCGTTGCATTAGAAACGACAGCTCCCGATGTGTATCATATTCGCAGGTCATGGCGAGCAGACTGGACTGTTGACCGAGAAAGATGCACCTGATCCCATAAAGCAATTAACTTGGTCACTTCCAGAAACCCACAATAATACCTCAGGACCCAGAACAGAAGGAGAGCCGCCAAGCGCAAGTATATCAGCACAACCGTTTACCGAAGAGACTGAGCGCCCACTCGTGCCACCCAAAGGGCCCACTCCTCTCCAACCAGCAGTTCGGTCTACGCGAAAACTGACTCGCCGCGCCCACTCGCCAGGATTCTCTGGTGCACTTGCGCCGGTGGCAGAGACGCCAGATCTTTCGCAGGTCCCCAACTTCAACACCCCGCATCCGCCTTTGCCAATCACAAATTCAGAATTGCACCACGACAGCGCCCACGAGCGCTCCTCGTCGCTATCCGTCACCATGTCCCACGATATTGGATCCACTTCGCCATCCGCATTGGTGGACGAGAGCCCACCATTGCCTTTGCTAGCATCCACATCGTTCGGAAGAGGGAACCTTACACCCACTCCGACGCCTTCAAATTCATCTAATATCGGCAGTAACACAAGCTCTGGGTCGTCTCGATATCCCTCCCTCGCACCGTCGAGCCTCGGGCAGTGCTCCGGGTCTAGGCCACATTCAGACGGACATACGGACTGGCATCATCCACCTTCTGGCCTTGCCGGCCTAAAAGACCTCCAGATCGAGCCGTTGCAGAACCCGTACTCTCCTGTGAAGACTGCGGCTCCACAGCTTCCACCGCCGTCTCCTCCGTTGCCTTCCCGTTCGGGTACCTTGAACAGAGGAGAAACGCGTAAACGTGCACATCTTCGTGAAAACACGTCCAGTTCTGTCACCGAGGTCCAAAGACGAGAGGTATCCCAGGGGGGAATTGCGACCATTGATGTGGCATTGTAATGCCCCGGTTTCTGTGAGTTATGAGATATTTAGCTACCTTTCTTGTGGACTCATCTAATGTGAGACATTTACATTGTCATGACCAGTACCAATAGAAATGCTGTTAATTTTCGCTCCTTAATGTTCGTACACTCACGACACCTACGGACGTTCAGACAGACACGGACTGATAGTTATGCCCCCTTTCATGACCGCTTACAGTAATCAATGACAACTTGGATTACTGCCACGTTCACTGGTGGAGTAAAGTTGAGTTTATCGCCTGGAAATATTTACTGGACATGCAGGTTCCGTCATACCAGATAGGAGATCTCCGGCGAATTCGGGTGAGGGGCGGATATGACCACTGACACCCGCTTCGCATGTAACAGTTCTCAACGTCGGGTAACGTTTCTAATCCTTTGCAGACTGTACTACAGTCCAGGGGAGCCCGAACACGTCTCTGCAGCCTTGAGTAAGTAAGGCTTTGGGAGTGAACCGAAAGAAATACCCCATGGTTGTAATTATGCCGGGTCCGGGCCGCGCGGATTATAGCGGACCGCCCGGGTATAAAAGTTGCTGTCGTTTCCTATCCCCAATTGAACTCGCTTCCCCCTCTTACCATCTAACCACGCATCGCAATCTACCGAAGATGTCCCTTGGAAAGGTTATCACTCTCAACGATGGGCGTACGATCCCTCAAATCGGCCTCGGAACATGGTTATCGGAACCAAATGAGGTCCAGAACGCCGTATGTCCCTATTTATCGCTGTTAAGTTTGACGCTCGACAAGCGCTCCGCCGCGATGACAGGTCGAAATTGCTGTCCGAGCTGGATACCGCCATCTTGACCTCGCAAGAGTTTATATGAATCAAGAGGAGGTTGGACGTGCTCTGAAGAAAGTCATCCCCTCTGTCGTCAAACGCGAGGATCTCTTTATCACGTCCAAGCTTTGGAACAATGCACATCAGCCCGACCAAGTTGAGCTGGCGCTTGACGAGACGCTCAAGCAGGTCGGCTTGGAGTATCTTGATCTGTACTGTATGTTGCATGCTTACGAACAAAATGGAGTAACTGACAACTTTACCTTTTCTTGATCGCTCCAGTGGTTCACTGGCCCGTTGCCTTTCCTTCTGGAAATGACCTCTTCCCCAAAGTTCCCAACAAGCAAGATGTAGCTCTCATCGATACGGAAACCTCTTTGGTCGATACATGGAAAGCGATGATTAAGCTTCTGAACACCGGAAAGGTGCGCGAGACTCGGACACCCTCACGGTTTCTGACAGTCAACCGCCCAACAGGTCAAGAGTATTGGGGTTTCAAACTTTACCATTGCCCAGCTGCAAGGTATCATTGCCGCGACCAATACAATTCCTGTACGTGTGCATGCTCTCATTGACGTCACACGCATGTGTGGGACTCACATACCAATACAGGCAATGAACCAGGTCGAGGCTCACCCTCTTTTGCTTCACGATGATCTCCTAGATTATTGTAAGAAAAAGGGGATCCACATCACCGCGTACAGCCCCCTCGGAAACAACTGTGGGTAGAACCATTACTCGGATACTATCATGTGTTGACTCTTGCCTTTAGTGTTGGGCCTGCCGCTGCTGACGGAGCATCCAACCGTGCAAGAAGTGGCAAAGAAACTCGGTGCAACTCCCGCTCAGGTCCTGATTGCCTGGTGTGCCTATCGAGGATACTCTGTCATCCCGAAGAGTGTCCATGAAGGTCTGTGGATAGCCTCTTTGAGTGACTACGCTGACTCGACACCTTAAAAAGACCGGATCAAGTCGAACTTCAAGCAGGTCGAGTTGTGCAAGGAAGACTATGACAAGATTACTTTGATTGGGGCAAACAACCACCGGAGGTTTGTTCTTCCCAGCAGTCCATTGCCGCCCTTAGAAGACAGCTGACTCTTTCCGAATCAGGTTTAACATCCCCATTACTTACAAACCGAAGTGGGACATCAACGTTTTCAATGAGCCGGAAGAAAAGGTTGCCACTCACAAAGTGAAAATAGCTTGAAGGGAAGTAATCTACAATGTATTTGAACAGTTTGTGCAGAAAGGAGAAACTATGCAAAATATGAGCAATCTTGACCCATCTGGTAATCGGTGCGAAATGTAGCTTGCTCGCTTACCACTCACGAGTCAGTATTGAGTCGGGAGTGGAAAAAGAACAAGCTGGTACGTGGCATACCAGCACAATCTCACATGTATAATGGCATAAACGCAGCCATGCCAGATACTTATGAGCAATCCAACTTAGTGGGCCATGCCGTACACAATCTGAGGTTCGAAAGGTGATCTTTGCATCATCACGGCTGATGCCGTACAAGTAGTTCAGACACAACAGTTTGTTCTGTTCAATAAACATAGTCAAGAATTACCCTCACTAAAACCTAGTAAACAGACCCAGTTATGGCTACGTTATTGGTAGCAGATAATGTTCAATCAGAGCACAAATCCACATCGTAAGCGTTGAACTAATACAAAAATGATTTCAGTCAATAACAGAGGGATGTAATGTGCAAGAACTCACGATGCACTGCTCGAACAGAACACTTGAGTTGATGATGCTCTCGAAGACCATCTTTGCCACTATCTGGGGCAAGTGAACAGCAGAGGCACCATCAATGGCCCCTTGGATGACCTCCTGGTTTCGCGAAGGGACATTTATACTTGATTCTGTGGGCTTGAAGCGAGTAGCTTCTCGCACATATGCAGCTCTGCAATTTTCCATGAAAACCTGCTTTGGACAACTCTGCAATGCGAACGTACCTTACTGACAGTAGTTGCAGCAGTTGTGAATCTATGGCTTCTAACTCATTCCGTATCTGATCAAGCGACGAGCAGCATGTCGTGTCATTCGAATACCTGATCGTAGGTTCGCCCCATGGAACGGTCCTATTGTCCTTCGACACCGGGAGGTCTGGCAGTGGAATGTAATAGCACGAGTCGCCGGTGGACGAGCCGCAAGCAACGGTGATCCAGAGAAGTAAGCTGGCGAACAGGTAGTGCGCGGAGAACATGGTCGTCGTTACAATCGTTCTCGAGTCACCTCCAGAGTCGGGAATCTGGCGCCTGGGAATGGAGCCCAATTTATGCCATCATGTGTCGTACAGTATTAAATGTGCTTGTGAACGTTCACCACTTCAGAACACTTGTCCGTCATGACTCATGAGTAACACTCAGTCTTGCCAGCCAATCAGCATCGTTTTTTGAATAAAAATATCTTATTTTTATTTCTAATAAAATATTATGGAATACTTGCTTTGAGGCTTCGTCTCGTCGTTACACCTCGCATATATAAGCATACGGATTTGAACGATTTGTTCCTCGGATTTGTGGGATGCAGTCTGTAGCACGCATTTTTAATTTTTAAATTTCGGTCTCGAATCTCGGCTAGTACTCCAGTTTTTCAATCCTCGAGTCTTGACTCTTTACAGAGTCTGGGACTCGTGTAGCAGTCACCACCAGTTGTAAATGGACACATACCCTTTTAGCATGCGTTCATTGCTAACATATTCATGTTGCATCTAAGATCCCAACTCCTGATTGGCATGCCTTTTTTCGTCAAGTAGTCAGGACCGCACTGCACTGACTGGCTATGTACGATCTGCCAACCTCGTCACTTGATATCGGG